>Ga0247770_1001471_pt1 | contig 18037 bp, 5 predicted proteins | sample UWRJL136409B6_FD_179943 | JGI IMG/M metagenome (GOLD analysis project Ga0247770, IMG submission 179943) | Plant litter microbial communities from Arlington Agricultural Research Station in Wisconsin, United States - UWRJ-L136-409B-6 | ecosystem: Environmental > Terrestrial > Plant litter >... | reverse complement strand
AATATAATATTAACGTCTTAGTTTTAAACGTTATTTATTAAATTCCCAGATATTACCTCTCTTTTATTAATATGTTAACCTTAAGAAAAGGTAAGGAGATTAAAAAGGTGTAAGCCTAACCTTAGCTCCTTATTATCGATAAGTTAGCTGCACGCTTTAAAAACTTAAACTTTAATTAGTAAGGACTGGTTAAGGAGCTTAATAAGGCCTTTCCTAAAGATATTAAGAGTTATATCAGTCTTATTAAGAAACTTTAAACTTAATTTAACGTTATTAAGCTGGAAAATAATAACTTTAGGGGCTTATAGAAAAAATAAGTAAAGCTTCCTTTACCTTTACGTTTTAAGGGAGATTTTATATAGTTAAAGTCTTAGATAATTTAGCTTTAGAGTTATGTTACTTATTATGACGAACAGTTCTTTAAAGAAGAAGGAAAGGTTAGGTTTGCTAGAGTTTTATTAGATAAAGTAACTGCTTACTAATGTGAACCTTATGTAAAAACAGTTAACGACCTTTTTATAAACAGAGTACGAAAGGAGGCCCTTAAGACTTAAGCCCTTTTCGATAACTTTAACGTGTTTGTTAACTAACTCCGGACCGAGTTTAGAGAACTGGACGCTTTTAGACAAGCTAAATAGCGCTTTATGGCCTTAAGACAGACGTTCTCAGTCCTTAAGTTCTCTATACGCTTTAAATTAAAAGCAGTAAAGATTAAGCTTAGTTAAGAAGCCTTAGTAATACTGTTCTAGAGCGGTTTAAAAGAGCACGTTACTGGAGGTCTTTACTAAAAGGACCGACTAAACTGTCTTTAAGAGTTAGTCGAGATGGCCATTAAAGCCGGTAACTAGTATTATAATTACTATTATTAAAAGAACTTCTGGAAAAAACAAACCCCTTACTAGTTAAATAAGTTTAAAAAGGGAAACCAGTTAACTGCGACAGGTTATTACCTTAAGCTAATGGACGTTAGTATAGTGAACCGTTAGAGTTAACCTAACTGTAATAAGCTTTAACGACAGTAGTAGCAGAAGCAGTTTAAAGACCTATCTTAGGTCTAGTGTTTTAACTACGATAAGAAAGGCCGTATAGCGTAGCAGTGCCTATCGCTAAAACAAGTCAGCTAGAAACTTATCTTAAAAGAAAGAAAGTATATCAGGTTTAACTTAAAAGATATCTATATTAAGATAGTAAGTAATGAAGAAAATTATATTTAGATAGATAAGTGTAATTTAGGAGATGAAGAAGAAGAAGAACCTTAAGATGTAGTATACCTAGTCCTTAAGGGTATTTTAGAAGAGTTAACTACAGAAGTGTAGGTTATAAAAGACTGACTTTAAGGTAGAAACTTAGAACTATTAGAAGTGTAAGTTACGGAAGACCGACTTTAAGAAGAGATGTTTTAGCTGGCTATTACAGGTTTTAAGAACCTTACCCTGTAAGTTTAAGAACTAAAGAAGTCTAGAAAAGACCCCGACTTAGAAATTATTAAGATGGTAGAAGGAGTTGAAGAACTAGCCCTTTAAGCCATTTAAACGGTAAAGTAAGCTTTAGAAGGTGAAAAAGAATAAGTTAAGAGAATCGAACTAAAGAAACGGAAGTTTTTCTTAACAGTGCCCTCCGAAACTCTTAAACACTTTAAGCACACTAAGTGGATTAGTACCCTTACCTCCTTAAAAGAAAGATAGCTTAGATAACTGCCTTATATTAGAGCTAATGTACCTTAAACTGGTACTTTAAGGGTCCCCCGAGAAAGTACGAAGTAAGTATATTAGTGGAGAGTTTAGGAGCTAAAGGAGAAACACTAAGAGTTAGTAAACGAAGTAAAGGACCTGTAAGTTAAAGGCTTTACTGTGACGTTTAAAGATAAAGTAATAGAAGTTAGGTTAAAATTTAATAATAAAGTTCGTTTCGTTAGTTAACTTAAATACTGCCTTATTAAAGAAAACCACTTTGTGGAAGAATAAGCTAAGTTACTGTTACTTAAGTTTTAGAAAGAGGTTTAGAAAAAATAACGCATATAGAGGCAAGTGGAAGAAGAGAAAGAATAAAGCACTGCTTCCCCTATTCTGTACTTTATAACTGTAGCACTTATAGTTAATATTAATTACTTTAATTATAAAGATATATTGTAGATCGGTTACGTGTACAACAACTGTACTTTTAACTAATATTACAGACCTAAAGCCTTTTATAACTATTTCCTTAACGTATAAAGATAAAACTACACTATTATAAAGATAAAGTTAGAACTAGCTTACTACTAAGTTTCTTACTCTCTAATAAGAGAATCTAGTAATAAGCGGAAGGTTATTATAGTTAACTAAGCTCTTACTATATACTAGTAAGGAGGGGTATTTAATAACTGTTTAGTTATAACGTGTTTATTATATCTTAACGGAAAAGCTAAAGAATAGTAAAAGTGGGAAAACTACTAACAGATCTAAGAGTAAAAAGATATTGTTACGATCTAAGCTTATAAAGCGTATTATTAACTTATTAAAGACTTTAGGAATATCGTACTATTTAAAGTCGATTAGACGTTAAGGTGTAAAAACCTAAGAAAGGTTAACTATTAAGTCTGTTAAAGCTACCTATTTTTCTAAAAGGAGTTGGGAAAAGACTGCAGGCCTTTTAAAAGGGCTAGAAACTAATAGTTTGCTAGTTAGTAAAAACCTTAAGAAGAAGGAGAGGCATTTAGAGGTTAAGTTAAATAAGACCTTAAGGATAGATAATTACTATAACTTAAGTATTAAAAGAGTATAAGTACTGTTCTGTTAATATTAATATAATAGACGGAAGAGGGAGGTTATTTAAAGTAAAAGTAATAATTAATAACAGGAGTGCTTTTAACCTAATACACTCCTTACTAATTAACTAAAGGAAACTCCTTAATTAAAAGTATAAAAAAGCTATTCCTATTTAGAATAAAGAAGGAGGCTTATATTAATATAATAACAGTAAAGTCACCTACCACTTACTACTCCTAATTAAAGTAAATAGGGATAAATAATAAGTAGACTTTAATGTTACACTAATTGTAAAGTATAACGTAATCTTAAGTTTACCCTAACTAGAAAAGTATAACCCTATAATTAACTAGAAGAGTAGCCACCTTACCTTCTGTAAGTCCCTTAACTGTAATTACTGTTTAAAGAAAGCTAAGAAGGTACTGAACCGTTCTAAAGATACATAAAGTATTTAAAAATATACTAAACCTTTAAAACTAAGTACAGTTTAGGTTAAGTTTATAAAGACAGTTAAAGGATTAAAAGGTCTACTGTATTACCTAAATAACAATTTAGAAGGTAGAAGGAAGTAAGAAGCTAATTTACAGATAAGTGAAGAAGTTAACTTATTTAAAGTACCTACAGAGTATAAGAAGTTTACCCTGTTTTGAAAGAAGATACTACGACTATTAGATTACGGATTATAAGATTACGAAATTAAGCTGAAGCTAGAAGTAAAGCTCTACAGCTTCCAGCCTTACTACTTAAACCCTTAATAAGCTAAGGCCTTAAGGGAGTACATTAATAAGAACTTAAAGAACAGGTTTATTATAAAGTCCCAGTCCCCAGTAGGGTACCTAATGCTGTTTATCCTGAGGAAGGGAGACAGTAAGCTATATACAGTTATTAATTACTAAACGTTAAATAAGGATATAATTAAAAATCGTTACCCATTATTACTTATTACGGAAATATAAGAATAGATTATTAAAGTAAACTAATTCTTTAGCCTTAATTTCCCTATAAGGTTTAACTACGTTAAAGTAAAGGAAGAAGATAAGTATAAGATAGCTTTTTAAACTTATAACAGGTATTACCAATACTATATTATATTAATAAGATTAATAAACGTCCCTGTAACCTTTTAAAGCCTTATTAATAGTGTTCTTTACCCCTTCTTTAATAAGTTTATCTTTATATATTTAGATAATGTTCTAGTTTATTCTGAAACTTTAGAAGAATACTAAAAGTATATATAATAAGTTTTAACAGCTTTTAAGAAAGTAAAGCTAATAGTGAACTTAGAGAAGAGCCACTTTTACGTTTAGGAACTAAACTATTTAAGGTTTAAAATAACCCTTAGAAAGCTTAAAATGTAACTGGAGAAGATAAAGGTAATTAAGGATTAACCCACTTTAAAAAACTAGAAAGAATTGTAAGCCTTTATCAGCTTTACGAACTTTTATCGCTATTTTGTCAGGAACTTTATAAAAGTTGTAAAACCACTTTACAAACTTACAAGTAAAGGAAAGCCATTTAAATAAACTGATAAATAACAGAAAGTGTTTAAAGACCTTAAATACGCCTTCGTTACAGCGTTAGTCCTAGCTCTCCCTGATTTTTTAAAGCCTTTCTAAGTCGAAACAGACTCCTTAAAATTTATAATTAGTAAAGAACTTAACTAAGTTTAAGATAATAGGAAATGCCACCCAGTTACCTTTTTATTAAAAGGAATCTATAAGTTAGCCTTATAATATCTAATTTACAATAAAGAACTAATAGTAATTATTTAATACTTTACTAAATAGGTACTGTATCTAAGTAGTATAGAAAAACCAGTCTAGGTCTTTTCAGATTATAATAATTTCCGGTACTTCTTAACGAAGGAACTTAATTTACAGCAGGCACAGTAAGTAGAATTAATAGCCCTGTTCCACTTCCAGATTCACTATATTAAAGGAAAAGATAATAAGCAAGCTAATGCTCTTAGTTAGAGATAGGACTATAAGGATACTAATCTAGTCTTAATCCCTATTACTATATTTAACAAAACTAAGAACAGTATACTAGAGTATATACCGTAAGTGTTAAATAACTAAATATTAAAATAAATTATTAATATCTACACGAACTTATAAACAGAGTATAATATCTATTAATAATAACAGGACTTTTAAGTAAAAAAGTTAATAAAAGGAACTTATAAGTATAAGTACCCTTTAAGAGACTTTTTAAGGTACGTATAAGACTATAATAAAGAGTACCCGAAGTATTTAAACTATAACGAAACTAGTTATTAGCTAGAATAGCTATTAGAAAATATAGACAGTATACCTAAACTAAAAGTAAGGCTTTAGTATTAAGAGAAACTATATATTTATAACTTAGATAAACAAAAAGAGTATATCTAACAAGTCCATAAATCTCAACTTAAAGGATATATAAGCCAAGCTAAAACTCTTACGTAAGCCTAACAGGCGTACGCCTTCCCAGGAATAAAGAAGCTAGTTAAAGAAGTAGTTAATAACTATAATATCTATTACTGGAAATAAAACTAATATTATAAACCTTATAAGCTTCTTAAACCACTTCCCGTACTACAAGCGTTATAAAGTTCCATCTTACTCGACTTTGTCACTGGGATCCTAAAGTCTAAGGACCCTACTATAGGGGTTACTTATAACCAAATCCTTATAATGGTTAATAGATTGATAAAATAAGCTTACTTTCTATTAACCTTAAAGAATATAACAGTAAAGTAACTTACTTATATCTTCAAGAAAAAGGTAGTTTCATAACACCTTTAATTAGATAATATTATTACAGGTCGAGATAAGCTAATTATGTCGAAATTCTAATAAAGGCTAATGTAAAGAATAGGTATAAAGAGTAAGCTTTTAATAACGTTCTACTTATAAACAGATAGCTAAACAGAGTAAGTTAATTAAATACTTATAACGTATCTCTAAGCTTACATTAACTTTAAACAAGATAATTAGCTTAAGCTGTTACTAACAGTATAGATAACTTATAATATAACGTTAATCGAATCGACAAGTATATTACTATTCTTCACTAATTATAATAAGGAGCCTAAACTCTATTAAAGCCTGCTTACCAGCACCTTATAAGCTGTAGTTTATACAGACTAGATATAAAAACTATATAATTACTTACAAGCTGAACTTAAGTTTACACGTAAATAAATGAAAAAGTTTACTGATAAATACTAAACTAAGTAACCAGTACTTAAGAAAGGACTCCATTACGACAGTAAACGAGTTAAAGGACTAACTCTTTAAGAGGGGGACTACGTCTACCTTTTTTTACAAAACCTACATTTAAAACGGCTTAGTAAGAAGCTTAACTTTAAAAGGTATAGACTGTTTTAAATTAAGAAAAAAGTTATTACTTTTAATTACAAACTAGACTTACCTATTAATATAAAGGTATAGATTAAGGTTTTTCACGTCTTACTTTTAAAACCCACCTTAAAGGAAGTTCTATTAGAAAAGAAGATTAAAATTAACGTTAACGAAGATAAGTACGACGTTAAAGAAGTTATAAATTTATAAAAGGGAAAGAATATGTTTAAATATCTTATTAAGTGGCTAGATTACAGCCTTAAAAGTAACTTATAGGAACCAGTTAAAAATCTTAAGTACCTAGATCTAATTACGGAGTTCTACCGAAAGAATCTAAACTGATTAAGATTAACGATAAGAATTAGAAATAAGATAAAATCTAACACTTAAATTACTATACTGAAAAGTAAGACTACTGTAAGACTTAAAGCTTAAGAAGTAATAGGAAACTCTTTAGTAAGTACGGGAGGATATTTATCAGAACCCTTAGCTAAAGTTATAAGGACCTTAGACTTAATAAGGAGGTTAAGCCTCTAGAGCTTTATACAAAAATAAGTACTAATAGGGAAAGAAGTTAGTAAAAGAAAAAATCGCTAAAACTCTTATAGGAAGTTAAACTTATAACCTTTTATTGAAAAAGACAGTTATAAACTAAGTTATAAAGCGACTACTTATTACAGAGACCTTACTAAAAAGTTCCCCTAATTAAAAAACTCCACGTCGTTAGGAGGAGCGTTTAGCCTAACCTCCTTACTTTCCTGGAACTTTAATAACTCCGCTTTATAACTAAACACTTTCGTAGCTTAGTTCTTAAGGTAGGACTGCTGCTTGTAAAGGTATATTAAGCATATTAACGCCTCTTAAAGCTTAACAGTAGTTTTATAAAGCTGTTAAGTAATAGACTTAACTTATAAGTTAAAACTCTACTTTTTAATAAAAAGAGCTTTTAACTTCACTTTACTAACATTAAAAACGTTACATTAGGAAGGCCGGTGCCTTTCTAAACAGTAATTGTAACTATTAGACTGGTTTAAAACCTGATAGATAAGTGGAGGGTTAGTAAACTTATAAAAAGAATAAGGGGACATTTCACTACTAAACGTGTATATATAAGCTGTAAGGTTTAGATAGCAGTTAGTGCTTTTACTCTGTTCCCGTTTTGAGACTTAAGAGCTGGACACTTGTTATATAGTGAAATAGTGAAAGGAGAAGCTTACCTTTTAAGTTCTTTATAGGAAAAGAACGTTAAAGAGGGGGAATTATATAACGACCTTATAAGCTGTCACTTAGGCTAAGGCGGCTTAACAAATCCCCCGCAGAAAGAACAGTACAAGAAGACAGTGTATACTGTCTAGGCATACTAGGCTAAGGGTGTAAAGACCTAAAGCCCTTACGACTAGTAAAGTACTACTTACAGTATACTAAGTACTTATATCGTAAATAAGAGAAACCTTACGAGCAGAACGCTTGCGCGGTGTAAAGTGCTTATATAACAAGCACTTATAACACTATAAGTAAAGTATAAAGTACCTCTTAAGTAGTTAGTATAAATAGTTATAGTTATACTTATAATTACCGTAAGGGACTTTAGTTTTTTACGCTAGTATTTAATTCTTCATTTATATCTTACTGTTCAGACTTACCTCTACGTATTATAATAATAGCGACTTATAGTGACATTAAACCCCTTGTCTAGGAGTGCTAGCTTAATAAGCTGTCTTCGGAACACCCCTTACCTGTTGGCGTCCTGCTATATGTTCTATCTTAACCTGCGCTAGTCCTCTTAAGGCCTGTGTCGGGTACAAGTCGTAATAATAAGCTCTTTTCTATAAGTTTAGAGGCTTTATTCTACAGGGTTTACAGGCCTTATTCTATAAGGTTTACAGGCTTTATTCTTGTTAAAATGCAAAAGGGGTCAAGGCATTGGAAAGCAGTATATTGAAAGTAATTTTATTTTTTCTATTTTCGAGAGTGGAAGCTGTATTATTATAGCCGTAAGGGTGGCCAGTGCACGGAGTGCATTAGCTACACTCACTTTTACGAAGTGAGGTTAGCTGACTAAATACGAGGTTAGCAGTGGAGTTTAGCGTTCTTAGCTGTACAGATCCACAGATGCAGCTGCAGAGCAGCTGCGTGGATCTAGCTACACTGTTCTAACCACACTGGCTGGGTTAGGGTTGTAAAAACCTAACAATTTTACAGGGTTTACAGTTTTTATTCTACAATTTACAATTTACAGTTTTTTTTTCACTTTCATAAAGTGAATTCGAACTGGGAACCTCTTTAATTTATATTACGCTATTTACTACTATATTATTTCTATTTCTATCTGTGAAAAACTAAAGGTTCTTTTTAACTTAACTAAGTGAATTAGAGTAATAATTTAATAATTATTAATTATAAGCTTACATAATCAAATGATACGTTTAAATATGCATTACATAATATAGAATCTGATTTTCACATTGTTTTCAGGGTTAGGGTTAAGTAACAGGAGGTATTTAAGTTTAAAGTGAAAAAATCATGACTTTCACAGTTATTATTTTAGGTTATAATATAGAATAAGGTAGTATTTTACGTATATTTTAACTGTGATTCCTAATGTAAAGCCCGATTTGGAATAGCTATTAAAACCAGAGAGATATTTAAGTTTATATCAATGTTATTATTATTATTTAGGTTTAAACAGTCATATCTTTGCTTTTATAAGCCATATAGTAAACAGAGTTCCAGCTCTGTATTCTACGTAATAAATTATATAGGAAACGTAATTATTACTTCTTATTATGCTACTTATTAACAGATTATTATAATAATAACTATTATTATTTAACTTTAACATTAATATCTTTCTCACTTTAAGCAGTATGGTAAAACTGATTCCAGTTCTGGACTCTACGTAATAGGTCCTATAATAAACGTAAGTAATAGAACTTATTATATTACTTAATAACCAGCTTTTATTTAAATAATTATTATTATTAGACTTTAAACAGTAATATCTTTCTTATTATAAGCTTTATAGTAAAAGTAATTCCAGTTCTGAATTCTTCATAAAAAACTACATATAAAACTACCTCATTCGGTTAGATCTGTCCTTGTTCTTGATTTTGAATACCCATTTGTTTAATTTTTTCAAACGCTAATAACTCCTGAACCGTAACCCTAACCCTGAATCTGACTTCAGATTTGGACTCCTGGTCACGTGACGTATCTGAAAACATATTGTATCACGTGATTTAGGGCCCGAGTAGGGGCCCGAGCGAAGGGGCCCGAGCAGACCCACTTTTGATAATGAGCCGACCAGTCCTAGGTCGAGTTGAATTTCCTTATCAGTTTTGAATGAATTTCCCATAAGTAATTTTTTTTTTGGACCACCCTTACAACAAATTGTCCTCCAGACAGGATAAGTGTTTTAAAGCGTATTAACCTTTATAAATCGCTTCTTACGTAGATCCTTACCTTACACTTATTAAGCGTACTGTCTTTGTAGAATTTATAAGTAAATACCTATTTAAGTGGGAGTAGTTATAAGTGTGTTATAGTATACTTAATCTTACGTTACGTTCCTTTATATAGGAGGTGCTGTATCTTAGCTTAACACACCTCCTTAAACTGTAGGCTAAGTGGGTAATTATTAAGATCCTTTTAATATTTTAACAGTTATAATTTAAAGAGATTATCTTAATTAAGGTAAGGTATACTTAGAGAAGTATTAAACCTCACCTTTACTTAGAGTACTGCTGTTTAGAATATAGTATATAGTATCCTGTAAGTTCTACTCCTTTCTTTAATTACTGTTTGCTAATTAGGTAAAAACGTTACGAAGAAGCCTGTAAAGCTCTCGTTAAAAATTAGGTAATTAATTCTTTCTTTACTGTAGATTTAAATAATAAATATGTAAATTACCGACTTAAGCGTTCTAAAGGAGGTTAGCTGCCTTTAAAGTCTCTTGCTCTATCTTGTTACAGGAGGGCAATTAATTCGTAAGCGCGTGTTACGTGTTTTTAATACTTTTAGCTCTGCTACTGTAATAATATCTTTAGCTGAATCTTTTAATAAAGTATCTTTATACTCCTTTAGAGCTTCGTGCTTAAAGGTTATAAATATCTTATTACTATTATCCTCTTATAAGTAACTGTTTTCCTTAGGAGTTGTGTATAGCTTTACATTATTAGCAGAAGCTTTATCTTGCTATTTTAAAGTTTCTTATTATCTAGACTTTTACTTAGAGAGCTCCTTAGTTTCTCTAAGCTTATTACTTATTAGTAATGGTAATTTACTTGTTAGTGAAGTATTACTTATTAGTGAAGGATTACTTATTAGTGAAGGATTACCTATTAGTAATCTTGCGCTGCTTTTACTAGCTAAGCAAGCTAGCGTATCCCAAGCTTCTAACTGTAATTTAGCCTTTAGTGTTTACTTTAGGATTAGAAGTCCTTGTTCGGAGCTTGTAAAGCTTTGTTTAAGCCTTATAAGCTTATCCTTAATCTGAAGGAGCGTTACACTATCTTCAAGTGCGTTTACCTTTAAGTTTTAACTTTTAAAAGCATTTTTATCTTTAAATTTAATTAGAGTTTTATTATTATTAAGCTTAAGTATAATGTTTAAGTTTAAAACGTTAGTAAGAAGTTTAAGTATAGATATAATGTCTTATATTTATTACTTAATATTGATAAAGCTAAGCAGCTGTTAAATAACTTACATTAACAGTACCTTTACTTCTTTAGTTTCTTTCTTATAGAAGGGCTTCTTATTAAACATTACGTTATACGTTATAAGTACCGTTTTTAGTTACAGGTATTAAATATAGTAAATATTAACCGTAACGTAACTAATTAAATACTTAATATACAATTAAGGTTTAGTTTTAAAATTAAGTTTATCTTACTCTGCCTTTTATATCTTATTGAGAACGTAAGCTTAGCAGCTGTAAGTATAAATCCTGCTTTAGTTTAGGTAATAATTATTAGCTAAACTCTTATTAAGCTTACTTAACGGAGTGTGTTATTAGAAATATTAATGAAACTATTTTATAAGCTTCTTATTAGGTAACATTTAGTTATTTCGGTAATTAAGGCTTATATTGTATAAGTAAGTAACTGCACGTAAGCTTTTAAGTTAGATCGATTTAAAAAGGTTTACTCCCTCTTTTATCTTAATAGCTTCTACGATTAGCTCTTAACTTACGCGTTTACTCTTACTGTTTAGCTTATATATATATAAAAGAGTAGCTTTAATCTCGATACCTTTTTTAATTACTTAAAGTTAATACAGTATATATCCCTTAATTGTAATTATAAAAGTCTTTTAATCCTAATGTATAATATATATAGTAAGCTTAAACTGTTACTTTACTTAGTTTATAAAATTTTTAATGGTTTTAAACACTTTTAGCCTTTTCTTATCTTATAATACGTAACAGAAGAGCTTATTACTGTATTTATTCTTAACTATAAGTAAGTAAATTAATCCATCTTATACTTTATTAAAGTAGAAAAGATCTTAATTAACTTATAAGAACAGGTAGTAAGAGAATTATTACGACCTGCACCCGACACATGCCTTGAGAGGACTGGCGCGGGTTAAGACAGAACGTATGGCAGGACGCTAACAGGTAAGGGGCGTTCCGAAGATAGCTTATTAAGCTAGCACTCTTAAACAGGGGGTTTAATGTCACTGTAGGTCGCTGTCACTATAATACACAGAGGTAAGTCTGAACAGTAAGACATAAATGAATAATTAAATATTAGCGTGAGGAACTAAAGTCCCTTACGGTGGTTATAGGCACAACTATGACTATTTATATTAACTAGCCAGAGGTACCTTGTACCTTACTTAGTGGCCTGTTACTTAGTAAGGAACTGAACATCTTGCTACTAAGCACCTTCTACTTAAAGGTCTCACAGATACTTAGTAGGTAAGCACTCCTGCCAAGACTGAGCAGATGCTGGTTAGTCGTAGGGGCTTCGGGTCTTTGCACCCCTGGCCTAGTGCGCAGTACTGTGCGTACTGTCTTCCCGCACTGTTCCTTCTACAGGGGATCTGTCAGGCCGCTCCAGCCTAAGTGACGGCCTACAGGGTCGTTATAAGAATCCTTTAAAGCAGTACCTTAAAATAACTTAACGTAAGTATATAAACGTATAATATTTACAGTTAATAATCTTTATACTTATAATCGTTATATTATATATTTAATTAATAAGTTTCTTTAAAGTATCTAGTTTTAAGTAACCTGCATAAGTGTATTAAAAGCTCTTTATATCCTCTTATAAGTATAACTATTAATATAAGTACTTTACTTTTTATATCATTATAGTTATTAACATTCTACTTATAACGCTTATAGTAATAAGTATAAGAAAGCTTAAGTAAGCGATAATAAAAGTATATTAAAGGAATATTAAATTATATTAACATTTTAGCTTCCTTAATATTACGTTCTTTTCTATATTATTATAATGAAATGTATAATTACAACTATAATATTAAGCTCTTACTTTAATAATTAAAACTTTTAAGATAATGTTAATATAAAATCCTTCCACTATAGTAACTTTGTTAAGTAACAGATCTTTAATATCAGCCCTTATAAAGCTTATAAGTACTTTACAGATTACACGTTTACTATACCTAGTAATTAGGAATAAGCTAGTCCTTACTTAAATGTAATCTCTAGTTTTAGCTTATTAGAAGCTCCCTTTAACTAATAATAATTTATAATTAATAAAGTATATTACTTTATAATTATTAACTAAAGTACTGTTAAAGAGTAAGTACTTAGTAAATTGTGACGACCCTGTAAGCTGTCACTTGGGCCAGGGCGGCCCGACGAATCCCCCATAGAAGGAACAGTGTGGAAGGACAGTACGTACAGTACTACGCACTGGGCCAGGGGTGCGAAGACCCGAAGCCCCTACGACTAATAAGGTGCTGCTCGCGGCATGCCGAGTGCTCGCAGCACGAGCAGGAGAAACCTTATAAGTAAAGTGCTCGCGCGGTGCAGAGTGCTTGCTCCACGAGCACTCGCAACACCATAAGCAAGGTATAAAGTACCTTTTAACTAGTTAGTATAGATAGTTATAGTTATGCCTATAACCACTGTAAGGGACTCTAGTTCCTCACACTAGTATTTAATTATTCATTTATATCTTACTGTTCAGACTTACCTCTGTGTATTATAGTGATAACGACCTACAGTGACATTAAACCCCCGTCTAGGAGTGCTAGCTTAATAAGCCGTCTTCGGAACGCCTCTTACCTGTTAGCGTCCTGCCATACGTTCTGTCTTAACCTGCGCCAGTCCTCTTGAGGCCTGTGTCGGGTGCAGGTTGTAATAGATTTCTAAGGGTTTTTAGGACTTTAATAACGAGATTAGTCTGTTTACTTTCAATTCCTATAGTATAACTTTTGTTTTTAATAGTAGGACTTTTCTATTCCTTCTTAAAGAGTTTCTTCAGTCTGTAAGAATATATATATCTTAACAAAGCTGTTTTTTAGCGTTAATTTAACTACCCTTATAGAGTATTACTAAGTTATGCTGAATAATAGAATATAAGCCCTGTTAAGCAGAACGTACCAGCATATAAGCTCTTTAACTTCACCTAAGAGCCTATAAGTAATTTAATAAACAGTTATAACCTAGAGATTCTAAAGTGTACCGTGTTTCTTACAGCTCTAATACTAAGCTATTTACTTACATAGGATTATTTTTAAGCCCTTCGGCTAAAACTGCACCTTTTTGGAAGACTGTACTGTTTAATAAGTAGATATTAGCCGAAGCTGAGCTGGGGCTGACCTGGACTGATTAAACGTAACGAAGAGTCACGTGACTTTAAGTATGGGTGGTCGCCGATTTTAGAGTGGTAAAACAGAATATCCGCCCTACTAGAAGGTAGATAACCTTAGTTAGGCTATCTTACGTAGCATAGCTAAAGGTTGTCTTAGGGCTACTGTTATCCCTTAACATTGTCATGTTTTGTCAGAAGCGCTGCATACTGGATTTGGTGGAATTATAAGGTTGCAATTGCTTGGTTGTATTACTTGTGTGTTCTATTCTATTCTGTTCTGTGGCTCTTTGCAAAATGCTTAAAAGCCTTTATTTATAGCCGTAGACAATGGCAAACTATTAACAAATCCACAGTTCTGGCACTTTCCAGGGTCTTCACCTTAACAGTGTCCTAGCCACTGGCCTAAACTTCCCTTTTTCTAACGCAAGCTCGTATGATACGCTAATGTTTAACCTATAGTTAGAGAAGGTATAACTTCCTCTCTAACTTACTCCTTTAGCAATCTTAAGTTATAGTGCTGAACTGTAATAATCTATACCGCGTTATTTAGTTATTACACTTCTGTAAAAGAAGTAGTTATAACAATTAATTATATGGTAAATTATAGGTATTTTTTCTTCTTGTCGTTAGAGTGAAGGAAAGCGAGACCACCGGATTGGGGTGGTGTGAGGTCCCAAAACTAGGTCCTCGCAACACCACGGCCATGTCAGACCGTGGCAACTGTAGCCAAGGCGGCCCAGAACAGTGATCCCCTCGCTCAGTTTGGCTCAGTTTGGCTCAGTTTGGCTCAGTTTGGCTCAGTCTGGCTCATGGTTCAAATTCAGGGGTTTATATACAAAATGCTCTACTCCCCTAACACAAACCTTTTGTTACCTTGACACGATCCAAACTCAGAGCGACTGCTTGTCCTTTTGCGCAGTCTCAAAGGCCCTAATGATGGCCGGGTACCAGATATTCATCATTTTTGTGTCGCCCGCATCGTTGGGATGAACACCGTCGCGGTTGTCGGCCGTGCCGCCGAATCCCGTGTACTGGTCAACGACCCAGATGGGCGACTCGGTCTTGTTCTGGGCCTGCGCCCATGGCGGAATGGCTGCGTTGAGGGCCTGGATCCTGGTGTTGGCAGCCGCAAAGTTGGAGCCGAGCGGGATGATTTGGGCGACCTGGTGGTGCTTTTTGTCAGAAACTTCTCATCAACGATCAACCGCCCAGAGCTAGGATGCATACCACAATCTTGATGCGCGGGTTATGAGCACGCATCTGCGAAACGAGAGTCGTAAAGGCGGCGATAATGTCGTTGGTACCCCTGTTCCCGTTGACGTCGTTGGTGCCCAGGTGCATTGTGATGACATCGGCCGGGTTCTTCTGCAGCCAGCCCACCAGCTGCTTCTGGTTGGCAATGTTGATGGCCAAAAACCCCGAGTGGCCCTCGTTGTCGCGATCGTACTTTGTGTTGCGGCAGTTGTTCTCCCCGCGGCCGGACCCGACGAAATCGACCTTTGCCCACTCGGTCGACTGCAGCTTGTCCCACAGCTTGGCTCGCCAGCAGATAATCTCGGTGATGGAGTCGCCAAAGGGCATGTAGCGGAGCGTGGCGTTTTGTGCCGCTGCGCCCGCTGCTAGGGCGGAGAGGATGAGGTTGCGGCAAAGCATTGCGCAGAAGTCACGGCAGCTTTAGAAGGGGTGGGTAAAGAGGAAATCGGGTGGAAGCTCACAAGCACGTTTCTTCGAAGGATTTTCAACAGGTACCGTCTTTTAAACCTAATTCATGGTATACCTTATTGTTCGGATGTCTTCCGAACTCGAACCCGCGGGGGTGGTAGGCGACGCGAATCAATATCGCGAAAACGGGCATTCGTGGAATTACCCGTCCTGGTTAAAAACCACCGGAGGGTCGTTATAGCCTTAATACAGGAGTAGAAGAACTTCGGAGCCATCTAGGGAACACCGGGATTCACCACTATATCATATTCGGCCAAGTTTACTATCCGGATATAAAGAATGGGCCTCGTTACTGGTGGGGTCAATGGGCATTCCCGTACATACTGCCATGCCTTCGACCTTCGACACGCTTGGAGTTGATTGCCGAGTTGCATACAAGTGCTGCCACGACCCCTGGTTTTGACTGCGATAGCCGCACCACTCACAATACTGCACTTGTAGCTGCGCAAGTGGACTTACCATCACTGACTCGGCCGGGACACAACGGTCTGTACTACGATTACCGGTCTGGCAACATCACCACTGCCGCCCGGTTGGGATTGGCCTCATTCGAGTAATTGGCACAGCGCAAAACCACCCCAGGAATTAATGGTACCCAGTTACTTGTTGGCATAGAAGTTCACAGCAGCCCGGAACTGGCATTTAAAAGTGTGCCTGGGCGGCTTCGGGCTGGTCGTGCAACCCCAACGGCTTCAGCTTTTTCGAGTGGGTGGCCGGGGCATGGCTGTGCTGGCTCTTCAAGGGCAATTTTTGGGTGCGTTGCTGAGGAGGAATTGGTTTTGCACGACTGGGAACGGGTGGTGTCAGACATATACCGTAATTATACTCACTTCAATGATGCTTTATGGCCATGTTAACAGCGCCGGCAACGGCCCCATCTCCCACTGGCCTTTCAGCGTGTCTGCAATGTCGACGCCCTCCGGAGGTGGTGAAGACGAGGGTTAGGCCTTGTAACTACAAGGTTCCCACTGGCAGTGGCACCGCATCTGGGCCGACAGCGGTCTGCCGGCGCCGAGGTGTCGCTTTCTAGTTGAGCCGGTGAATCCTTAAGAAGAGAAAGTAGAAGAGCTTGGTTCCCTATCGGAATTAGGTAAGGAGCTATAGGGGTAAGGGAAATGGGGCTGTGGAAGAGGACTGAGAATCTGAAGGAGGGGGATTGTGTAAAAAAGGAAATGTTGGTTTTTGAGGCGTTGGCAATGCGGCACTACTAGATAGGAGGGCAGAAGGACATCCATTCTCTTGCTTTTTGCCGAGTATGACAAGTGTAACGACGCTTTCAGTTTGATATTGTGAGGAGGCTACATGCCGTGTGTGGTTTTTTTATTCGCATTGTAAATGGATATGTGTCCTTCATCCACCAGACGGTGGCGGAGTTTCTAGTACGCCCACCTAGCATCCCGAGACCACCCCCTGGTGAGAAACATTGGTATAAAGGGTGGTTGGATGAGATCTAGGTTTACCGCTGTATGGCTGGGATTTGCGTTGTCTTTCTGAGTTCGGCTGACGCCGCTGGGACGGACTTAAAGACTGCGGATGAGTACAAGTGTAGTACGGACCTGAACACAGGTGATTCCGACGACGACGATAGCATGCAGCTTATGGAAGCCGACAAGAGGGAAAGAGGAGGTCTCAAAAGTTTCTTCGACTACGCAGCCAAACGCTGGGGCTCGCACTCTCGCCTGGGCGAAATTTCCTTTCTGTCCCGCGGCTCGTCAGCATCATACGGTAACGAGGGGGCAAGCGAGGAGCATTTACTAGATAGGATTGCCATGCTTTGCCACGCATCGACCAGTACCTTCCGAGCCTGGTTTCAGCTCTGCTGGAACACCATCAGCACCATTTCCCACTTTCCTGACGGGCTGACGCCCCTCCTCGTGGCATCACATATTGGTCTTCCGAGGACGATTGAGGCCCTGCTGAAAGCCCTGCTGAAACCGAATCTCGGCGCGGCAGCGGCACAGTCTCGTGTTCGTCAGAGTGACTCTGAGGGTTGGACAGCCCTCCACTGGGCCGTCTGAAACGGTGATGAGGACAAGGTCAGCAGGGACGCCGTTGCTCTTTTGCTGCAACATGCAGGGGATGATGACTACAGCTGTTCCGACGGCTTACAAAATGAATGGAGTAATTACGAACATTGTGACAAAGGTAGTGGATCTCCAGGACAAACGGAGGCTCACGGCTCTCCACTGGGCTGCTGCTGATGGCCAAGTCGATGCTCTGCGGCTGCTGCTTGCGTCAGGGGCGACAGTTGATCTTTTTGATCAGGAGGGCATGACGCCGCTAGCGCTGGCGGTTGAGAACGAATTTGAGGACGCGGTGGAGTTGTTGTTGGAGTATGGCGCGGATGTGAATGCCGCAGCTGGGGCAAGTGGTGATGACGGCTATGATACTGAAATGGGAAGCGAGGATGGGGAAGGGCGGGGGGTGGGTGGAA
>Ga0247770_1001469_pt1 | contig 18074 bp, 17 predicted proteins | sample UWRJL136409B6_FD_179943 | JGI IMG/M metagenome (GOLD analysis project Ga0247770, IMG submission 179943) | Plant litter microbial communities from Arlington Agricultural Research Station in Wisconsin, United States - UWRJ-L136-409B-6 | ecosystem: Environmental > Terrestrial > Plant litter >... | reverse complement strand
ATGGCCAATTGTGGTGATTGTTGTGTATTGTTGTTGTTCTGTGGAAGAGAATCTCTGGCCTGCAGGGTCCCCTATTGCCAAGCCGGCTACTTCCGCGAATGGCTCCAATTGCTTATATAAGCTGACACCTCGAGGGGGGGATTGGGAATTAGGTAGTGTTTTGTATGGGCCGGACAGGAAACGAAACCCAGCGCCCCCGCAGCGCAGCATAATTAGGCACAGTAGCGACTGACTTTATCTTGAAACTGCGGTATTATAAACTGGCTCGCAAACCAAGACAGGATTTCTCTTAGTTCAAGCTCTCCCCTTACTATAGTGACACCGCTGTTTCACCACCCCAAAATCGACAACCACGCATGCTCATGGTCACGTGACCAACAGTCACGTCTGATCAATCCAGATCAGTCCTGGCTCAGCTTCGGCTAATATCTGCCCATTGAACATCACAGCCTTCCTAAAAGGTGCAGTTTTAGCCAGAGGGCCTGAAAGTGGCCCCCCAAAAGCAAGTAAAGGGCCCAGTTCTTGACACTTTGCACCCGAAATAACCACCACCCAGAACTTCATGGAAAATTCGTCCAGCCTTCCTGTTACGGGTTGCACGTAACTCGGTCCGGCGTGACCGTACGCGTTAGGGTAAACCGTCACAACGTGATCGCAAGCAAATAGTGCAATCAGTGGTGTAGAAGTGGTTGCCATTCTCAGAGGGAGGGACCGCTCCCACACCTCCATACGGGAGCCGTGGCCACGTGTCCCTGGGCGGCGCCCTTCTGGGCGCTGCCACGGGGCACAGGGTTACCCTGGGGAAAACCCCAACACTTCCGCTTGGGAATACTTATATCCATTACTTAATACCAGGAAAATTCAGGAGATACTTTTGCTAGTGGGCGTTGTTAGGAGATTAAAGGCTGTTTCGTAAATTGAGACCCTTAGTGCTTATCAAATGATTGTATTTAGAAGACATTTTAGTGCTACTGTAAGTGACCCAGGAGCAGGCCGTGACAAATATTTTTTATCCATAATGGAAGTTACACAGACCGCGCGAGTGTGTCCCGTGGGTCTCGCCCGATGTAACTTCTTAATTCAGCGTAATATAATGAAACTCAGGTAGGTATTTCTTGGTGGTGATTTGAAAGAACGGGGGGAGGGGGTTGAGGGGAGCTTTATATAAGTGCTTGCACAGTTCAGCAACCGCCATGCGTCCTGGTATTGAAGCATAAGAGCTACCGCTTCCAAGATCGATCAAACAGAAAATGGTTCTAGCTGAACCACTGTGGCTTTGAATCGAACTACGCGGATTCGAGTATTGTGGGGAGTGTTATAACTTCGGGGTGAAGAGCAGAGACACGTGATGCTAGACTGGAGGTACTGAAGTCTTGGTGAGAGCAGTTTGCAGTGTCAAATGGTGTACCACTGTGTTGCGTCTCGTACTAACAGAAGCGTCAAAAAGTAGACACATACCCGGTATGTTAGAAACTGTAGGTTCATTGACTTGTGTTAGCGCAACAGTCGGGAAAGTAGCCCGTGCGGAGAATGTTTAATCTCCTGTCCGCTGTTGTCCACCGATCGCCAAATGTCGAGCGAGCAGCTCGATTGGCAGTCGTATCCCCTGACTGCTTTCACGTAACCGCACATCTCATGTCGAGCCATTGAACGAGTATTCACCTACCAACGACGCAGTCCCATTCGACCGAAATATGGAGTCACCACACCTTTCCACTGAAGCACATCGTTAGATGAACGGGCTAGAGCAACCGCAATCTTGGCGCTGCGTCTGCGTGCCACCTTGCTCCGACGGATGCGGCCCTCTTCTATGTTGTCTTTCATCCGCCCGACACCCTCTTTCATAGCTGGAGGTCATTGGTAGCTGCATTTAAACATATTCTCTGGCTTTGGCGTCATTGAAATTTACGGAAGCGGTTTTGTCTGTCGCCTGTGCATCGAGAGACTTCCTTGGCTTCTCACATATGTTGATTAGAGCATGATGCTCTGTGACGACGGTGGATATATTTGAGGAAGCAAGCTATCTGGGGGTAGCGAAAGATGTAAATATGAAGAGGGGACAAGACTTAATTCATTGTGATAGGATGAACCACCGAACTGAACAGAGAACTCTGAAAGGAAATCAGCAAATAAAATTAGCAATTTGAACATGACTAAAGTCAATCAAGCCAGATTATCAGAGGTTATATCCTGGACATCAACTTCCGTGTTATTCCACATGGCTGAGAATTTGAGTCTCGCTGACTCGACGGTGACGAGCAAGTCGTAGTAGACCGAGTAATACTCAGTCCCCATTCGGTCGCTGCGTTTCTTCCCTAGCAGATTTTTCTGGTTCACAAGATCCTTGAAGTTAGTCCGCAATTTGCACTTTTCTGTGATGCTTCCTGCGCGAGGATGAGCGTGTTAGTCTTTTCTCATCTTGCTGTTACATCACGAATGCACTCACCATCTTCCCAGGGATATACCGGTGGATTCTCAGCGTCGGACCGCTCCAGTATATCTGTGAAGTCCACGTCTTCGGCTGTGAATTTGAGAGGAATGTCGCGGTAGAATTTGAAGACAATCTTTTTATCGCGGTCTAGCGGCGTGCCTTTCAAGATGTGCCACGTCATTTTCTCGACTCGGCGGATATCTTCGTTCTCGTCCGTGAGAAGGTGAAGCCCGAGTTTGCTCACATCATCCGGGGGGATCACAGGCATTTGCGATCGCACGCCAATGCTGAAAGGTGCGATGGTAACATCAACGGTGGGCGATTTCGGCATCCGATGCAGCACAGCACCTTTGGCGACGGCGGCCCAACTGAATGCCACACGTCAGCTTAGCATACAGTATTTCATGGCAGTGGGAACTTACGCGTGATCGGGCTTGATTTCGACGATATGAAGCTTGCCAGCTTTGCTCAAGTGGTTGCGAAGATATGGACCGGCTCCATACCCACCAACAAGGAAGATATTCTGGCAGGTTTGATGTTAGCTATTTGAGCTCCGGGGGCCTGCTATGGGAGTTTAACCTTTGGATCCCGCCCGGTTTCACGCTTCACCTGCCCGATCTGTTCTCTGACCAGCCCCAGAGTTTCATCCGCAAGAGAAGCGTAAATAGAGTTGACAAGGGCGCTGTAGACAGGTTTGTGAGCTATGTAGGCGGACTTTAACTGTGCTAGTTTGTCTCAAGGATAACTTACCCTGTCACCCTGAGCCTGTTGTTCTGGATACCCACCTTCCTGTCGTCGGAGATGGGTATGCCGAGTTCAACCCAGATGTCGTTGTTGGATCTGTCCCATTCCTTATCGGATGAAAACCCAGGCTTGAGATTCCTGCTGAGTTTGCGCACAATCTGGTTGAGTGCACTTTGGTTCGCATTCAGTGCCGCGAAATCGCTCGGCCGGAGCACATTTTGCAAGTGCCTCGAGAGACTTAGACTAATAATCCCTTCTGGCGTGACGGCTTTGCCTGTCCTTGAAGTCAACAAAAGCTTTCATTTAAGTGACATTGGTACAAACCAGTTGCCGCATTGAGCTCCTCTAGTCGCACCTTTGGGTCCACAGCGGTGACCTTATACGACATGACCTCAACGATACCACCTCCCACATCGCACACCACAACAGTATCTTGTTCCCTGACACCTCTCGACTGGTACTTCTCCATAATGAAGAGTGCGGCGGCCTCAGGCTCGGAGAGTAAAAGGTCGGCGCCTTGCAAGTCTGGATGCGCCTCGGCGAGAGCCACGCGTAACCTCCGCTTGGCACTATCTGACCAGACGGCCGGGACCGTAATGACAAACGCTCGACTGAGCTTCATGACACCTGCTACCTCCCTAGAGGAAATCGTGTCTAGTGCGTGTTGGTAAACAGCCCCGATGTACTTGGCAACGATTTTTGTGGTCGAAGTGTCTTGCCCGTGGGCCCCTGAATGTTCCGTCGAAAGGGCGGCATTGATGGAGGCGAGGACGGGTTCCGGGTTAGGGTAGTAGTCGTGGCGCTTGTCTTCAAGGGCTATCTTGAAGTCGCCTATTGCTTGGACTTCGGTGCGCACCTGATATCCCCATTTAAACTGATTCTCCCCGTCGCCGAGGATTTGAATAACAGAAGGGACCTTCATGCCTTTTTCGGTAACCAGATCGCCGTCGCCGGGCCAAGAATCAACAATTTTGATCTTCTTGGGATTCTTGGTGAAGCCCCATGCAACTCTAAAATAAATCATGTCAGTGGGCTGAGAGATGAGCAGCGCGAAGGCTCACAGCAGTACCCGGTGTAAGTTGTACCAAAGTCGATCCCAATGACGAGCTTAGGGTCGACCTCATCGGGAAGATCTCTCTTGCACTGGTGTTTGGCTCTCGTGTGCGATTTCAAGTCCCCAGACATCTTCAAATTCAAAGACCAGGAACTTCGTTAGGGATCGAAGAGACAACGGGGGAGCTCTAGGAGAAAAGATGAAAGTCTAGGTGCGGTGTCAAGTATTCCAGTTTGTTGCAGGTTGCCGTTTCATACATTTTGGTCGACCTTTGGGCTTGAGGTTTCTGTTATGTATCATAATATAAAGAGTCAAAAGAGAAGTGGGGCAAACTCAGGAGTCTTTCCCGTTGGTGTTTCCGCAGATGCTCACAGTACCATACAATAGGCACTGATGCCTGACACGCTGCTTTCAACTGTCGTGGCAGCACAAGATCCAGAGCGCAGGAATAATTTACCACAAGGCTGTCGATTAGCGCTTTGCTTGGAACTGTTGTGTAACTTGGGAGACGTCACATCGGACCTATCTAGGACCAAGTATCTACCAGGACTTCTCTCGCACGCGTCCATGAGTTGGTGCATGAGCTGCGAGTCCCGGCGACATGTTTGGGTGACCCTGAAAAGGCCATTGATGTCAATGTAGGTTTATGGCTAGAGTGGTGTGTTGTCCCAACATGGCAAGTTGGATGAGCTGCACCAGAGCCAAGGTTTCTGCCTCCAGGCTGCATGGCGAGCGGGTGCTAGGAAACGAGATGACGTGGCAGCGAACAAAAATATTCGACACGTCCTCCCCTACATCACATACGCTCATTGAAGCGACGAGGACACCCGAGATTGGCGGCCGAGCTCTGATTGTTGGCTTTCCTATTGCCCAGGTAAATTACCGTGCCCCAATTGCGGAACCCGAAGCCACTTTGATCAGTCTGTCATGTTGCCCACGTGTATCGTTAGGCAGACACACATACGACCCAGCAGCTTGACGTGTCTTCCCCTCAAAGACGTGGACAAAGCATCCTGTAAGGCTCCTGAGAGACACCCTGCCTTTCCGCCAATGGAAATAGATATCAGCAGAGCCTGCCTCGGCGACTGGACACCATCTACACCTCCTCACCCCGCTTGCGGTGATTTCAGAGTAGGCTTTTTGGGACCATGGCTCAGATCAATGGTAAAGCGATAGTGGCCTCAGGTAAGTTTTAATGATGGCGGTACTTGCAGCTGAACATAAAGAGTGTTTCTAAAATGTAACTGCTTTTGATAGACGCAATGAGGTGCGCAATGGCTGGGCTCGAGACCTTGGAACCGTTGTTGTGGGTGGGTTACACCGGGTCGCCAAGGTCGCCAAATCAACTTGAGCTCCGTCCCAACCTCAAAAATCGACGCAGTCAAACCCTCTGGGGCCACGGCTGCGGCCAGATCCATGTCCAACCATGCCCAAACATGCCTAGCGGTGAGGTGCTTACCTATCTACAGGCTCTGGTCGGTAGGCGTGGCACCAGCTCTGATGGCGTGCGTATAATAATAAAGTTATTTAGAAAAATGGACAACTGACCTAAGCGTAACGGGTTTAGAAACACTGGAAAAGGTTGAGAGCAACACTTTAAAATCCGAATATAATATACATGATTTGTCGACGTGTTAAAATTATAGGTTTATTCCTCAATAGTTAGAGTGAAAGAAAGCGTAATTAGGTGGCGGTGGTAGAGGTCCTAAAACTGGGTCCTCGTTAACTCCACCGCCATTTTAGACCCATGGCAACTGTAGCCGAGGCAGCCCAGAACTGTGACTCCCTCGCTTAGTCTGGCTCAGTCTGGCTCAGGCCAAGGCGGCAACCGCTCAGTTCCGAAGAAGGAAAGGGAAATTCACGGTGTCGGCCCCAGGGTCGTGAACTGGATGTTTCAGGCGCCAGATCCACGAGGCTTCTCCGCAGGGGTCTCCCTCGCTTCATGTTCTTCTACGATAGGTAAGATATCTACTTATGACAAGAATTTATCCCTGCAAAAAGCTTTGCGCTTATCAGGCATGTTGTGTAACCTCGAGGCCACAAAAACAGGGCGGCGGCAAACATCCCATCAACCTCCCTTCATCTTTTCCTTAGCAATATCGGCGCTCGCAACGCCAGCCTCCTCCGCCGCGTCTCCCTATTCCAGGGAGACTGTCCGGCCGGGGACCTCGAGCTCCACGATCTGGAGATCCTGCGGGACAATCTGAATACCCGGCTTGATATCACTAGTCTCGAGCTCGAGCTAACGATACGCTTCGACGACTTTGACAATGCGAAAGCCTATGTCTTGCACAACTAGTAAATCTATTAGGTAACCTCCCCAACGGTCGAATCCGCGAGGGCTTGTTCAACGTTGCTGAAAGACAGAGCAGATGGACGCGATCGTTGCCAAGGGCATAGTAGAAGAGAACATTAACAGGGAGCATGTATAGCAGACCCCGAGAAGGCATGGCTCATTACTGTAAACACGCTTAAGCTTTTAGTTGACACATTATGCGAGAACAATAATCGACGGGTATTAACAGTATGTGCGGTGCTGTAAAATCCAGATCCAACTGGTGCCATACAACTTTCGAGTCCCTTTCCTCATAACAACTCGTGCCTGTCAGCCGTCTCAGGCGGCATCTCCACTCTGGTTTGTGTGCCAAGCTCACTTGATGGGGATATAGGGCTTTGACCCTGATAGTATGTGACTTTTTCCAACGCTTCGTTCTCCCCCGCAGAGGGCGGCCCCATCTCAGCACGTTCGAGAGCGAGGTTCTCTGGCTTCGACCTCTTTGCTCGTCGATGGAGAAAGACCCAAGCAAATGCGGCGAGAGCTATTACCACAATCGTGGAGGCGACACCGATTCCAGCGGATGCACCCGCTGATAGACCGGAGGACGGGGGCTCAGAGGCGGGCGGCGGGGCGGACGACGTGATTTGCGACGAGCTTGGCAATGTCTGTGACGATCCCGATCCCACGCTGGATGACTTTGTTGTGACGGTCTCCCCGGCTGATGTCACTGCGTTGGTGATGTTGAAGATGTTTGTAGCCGAATCGGTCACAATGGTGCCCTCAGCCCACACCGCGATTGCGAACTGGTTCGAGAATCGAAGATCCTTGGTCGTGCCCACAATCCACCTGAAGAAGGTCGCGTCGACTTGGTCATCTGTGAGCCGTTTTAGTTTCAAGCTGTGCGCCTCGAATTGCAAGACGGTGCATAATTACGCGTTATGAACTCGAACGGCGGGTCGTCGCCGGGGAATTGGCCGTTGAAGCTCTCGGCCATCGTTGAGTTCATCTGGTACAGCACCACTGACAGCTTCCTCCCTTTGTCTGGCTGGCTCCATCGTAAATCAATCGTCTGGCCCAGGACCCAAACATCGTGCTCGCTGACTTTGAGCTTGTTGGTGAATTGCGAGGGATTAATAAACGTCATCTTCGCCGCCGTTGACGCAACCAGCCCGAGGGCTGCGAAATCCGTCAGGAGCCGCATTTTCGGTGTCGCGCAAATTGTGAGGTTCGTGTCGACGATGTTGCGGGGGGGGGCGCGAGACTCGTGCGGGCGGCATGGCTCCCGCTATGTATGCTCCCCTGTCCCTGGCAGCTCCAAGGTAAACCCCTGCAAGAATGCTGCCCTGTGCATCCCCAAATCTGTGAAGAAGGCGACCACTCAACGGCTGTGTTCTGAAATGTGTCAGGGTGTCTCAGGCACACACTACTGGTAAGCGCGGCGCTTTCTGGGGCCACGCAGACAGGCCGCTTGGACCTCTGGGACTTGGTTGGCCCACATCCACTTCGAAATGAGGATGGAACGATTCCTGAAAGACTACTCGTCAGGCCTGTAATCGGCTGCAGACTCAGTCGCAAGCTCCTTCGTCAGGGACTTTGATATTGCTGCGTTTTTCACAACTCCACGCATTCTGGCCCGAGAAATGAATAGAAAATTGCATTCAATTTCAATTGCCGTTATAAGCCTAAATCTCAGGTTTGGTAATTTTTGGCTTATACGTTCTGATGATGCAGCTAGTTATATAACTGTCAGGCTTCATTTTCAAATGGTTTTGCGGTGGACGGGTGGCCAAAGCGCCCGTTTCCACAGTACTTAACACTCTCCCAAATTTGTATGGGAAGCATGTACTTTCAAAACAGCAATATCAAAGTCCCTGACGAAGGAGCTTGCGACTGAGTCTGCAGCCGATTATAGGCCTGACGAGTAGTCCTCATCAGAGTTATCTTATAATCTCTTGGAGTGCCTAGATTTTGATGATTGTATTGTCAAACCTTTGACCCAACAGCCATGGTAACCTGTCCGAGTAATTTCCCCGCAGGATGCAGATGATGCGATAGGGCGAGGTAGCCGTCAGCACTCTATCCATCCTTCGCAGGGCAGTGTTCGCGAGGCAACGAAGCCGCATGCCAGCTGATATGACGACCGAGACTCCCCCATGACAAAATAATTGATCCACACAAACACCACACCACCACTTCAACCCTCAAAACACAGCTAATTTTGCAGCAAAACAGATAAAACCAATTGTATTCTAATGGCCAAAATTACAACAACGCTCAATGAACAAATGGGTTAATAATATACCTCAAATCTTCAAAGACTACTTACAATTAGATGGAGCGATGACTGGCCATTAGAATACAATTGGTTTTATCTGTTTTGCTGCAAAATTAGCTGTGTTTTGAGGGTTGAAGTGGTGGTGTGGTGTTTGTGTGGATCAATTATTTTGTCATGGGGGAGCGAGAATCTGCGGCTTCATTTCTGAAACCACATGAGCTTCCAGTCATAGGGCTCATTTTGCCACGTCCTGTCATAGGAGTTGTTCTGGAAGCCATTTGCGCCAATCCTGGGCGCCGACGAGATTTGAGCGGGACGGTGGCTGCGACAGAGAAATGAAGGACTCTCTGCAGCTCGGCTTCCGCAAAGTAAAGTCGCTCGTATAATGTTATCCAAGAGAAATCGGGCGTTCTGGCAACTGTTGCAGAGCCTTGCCCGTGTTTTGGAGCAGGAGCACAGAGAGGGTAACCAAGGGGCTAGGTAAGGTTGGGTGTCGGGGTTGACAGGGACGGAAATCCCGTGCAACCCGGTCGGCCCAAGTAATGCCAAGATAAATGACGCACATCGAAGCCACGATCCTCTGTTACCATTGGAGATCGCTATCGCCCGAAACAGGCTTCTGACAGGAAATAGGGGACAAAGGATGGCTCAACACGTTGTTATAGGACGTCATACGTCGGACAAACGTCTTTCTCAATGGAATATATAGCTTCAAAAGGAGCAATACCTGCATGTGTGCCAGCAGAGTCAAATTCTACTCAAACTCCATCATCCTAGACGATAAAAAGCATCAGCCCAGTCTACAAGAGAAATCATCTTACTAGAAGCCCAATATGTCTGGCGTTGCAAATCCCCCGATGGATTCCGCCGGCGCCAAGTCGGTCATGTCAAACAACATGAAGGAGATCAACGAGGGCAAGGAGGAGATCTCGAACGTGATCCGAGGTCACAAGGCGAACCTTTCTAACCCGAGTGCGTTATTTGCATGCCGTGGATCGTCAGTTGGTAGGAGATGAGTAGATCGCTGACTTGAACAGACACTAGTGAGAAGTCCAAGCAGAACAGCGAGCGCGTCATAGGGGAGCTCGGCGGGAGCGATACCCAAGAAGCAACGCGGAGTAAGCCCATTAGCAAGGATGCGGCTGATGAGCTGTATGGAACTCGGGCTGCTGCTGGCTGAGTGGTCTTGGTAATTTTGTGACGGGAAAAGTGGGCGTGGCAGAAAGGAATTATACTGCTGCTGTAATTCACGATTTGTGAAGGAGGCATCAATAATAGCCGCAAGGATTGGAGAAGAAGGAACAAAAACATTGGCATCCGAGTTCAGGTTCTGGGATATCTTATCAGGGAGGAACGGTTTCGAACGGCTCCGTGTCAGTCATTTGCCCTGCTATTTATTTGGTCGGTAGTGAGCTATAAGAATGCTGTAGAGAAACCCGACAACACAAGAAACAAGCAAAATTCGCATTTCTCGATCTCTCACTGACTCCATCCTATCGCACGTTCTCTGTTTTGGCGCGGCCTTGCAACCAACAGAGTTGCTGCACACCCCTGAGACAGGCAGCCAACCCCGCCACTGGGCACCAACCACTCCTGTCCCCCGCAATCAACTTCCCCTTCTTGATGCTCCCCAGGTCCTGAGGCTCTTCCAGCTCACATTTCATTCCTAGCCTGATACCACAAGCAAACATCTTTTTCTCTCAACGATTACCAAGGTACCTGACATGGCGGATCCCCTCTTTATCTGGCCCGATGACATGCCAGCGGTTGTGGAGAAGCTCCGCATCAAGGCCCAGGCTGATTACAGGGCGCGCATTCCCATCAACAAGCTCGACGCCATGCACCGCGACATCCTTATCCGCGCCATCAACAACGTGCTCGCCACCGAGCTCGCCATCTCTACATACGCGCAAATCATCGACGGGCTGCCCATCGCCGACGTCGCCTGGGACCAGAGGAGCCCGGGCCTCTGGGGCGACCACCCGCTCGACGGACACGAGGAGCTCTGCCCAGGTGCCCTGGACAAGGCGCGCGAGGTCTGTCCGCAATGGGATCCCGTCATGCTGGCCTTTTCCCCCAAGGTGTGTTGGTCCTTCCTCTGATTTCAATCGTTTACCCTGGCAGGATGCTGACTCCAGCCAGGTGATCAACGCGTTTCAGCGAGCAGCTCCCGGCACTAAGATGTTCAACACGCGCCTGATCGAGATGGTAGCCGTGGCGCTGCATCAGTTTGGCGTCCTCTTACACAAACTCGAGTTCCGCATGCACCAAGGCGACATCGAGTACATGACCAACTGGACTATGCCGAAGCAAGAGTACGATCATGACGATTGGGAACCCTGGGTGCCCTTTCCCACCATTTTCAACAGCCCCTACTATGTAAACTCGGATATCTACCCCGAGGGCGTGGCCGATATGGTCGGCTACTGGGCTGAGGACCGCATTCTCGGCGGCGTCGTCGTCTTCAACCGCCGCGACAAGCTAGACGCTAAAGATGACCTGACTAACGAGTCCACCAATATTTATTTGCATCCGTGCCGCGCTAAGGTGACGTTCCGGGTTACGCAGCTGCTTGATGGGCAGCAGCAGGCCTTCGTCGATTTCTTGCTAGCGAAACCGGACCCAGCGGCGGCCCCCGGAGACACACTGCCCATCCCATGTCCGCTTCCCATCATCGTCGACGACCGGAATCGCATACGCGTAAGCCCCGAGGACGCACTGGTCCTGCATTGCATCTATCGGGACATATGGGAGCGCAGGCCACTGGACCGTGATGAATGGAGCATTGCCAAACGACGGCCGCAGAACCAGGTCGACTACCCTGAGAGCGGCGTCGAGGCGCTGATCATAAACAAGGTCGCTGGCGATGCGCCCCCGCGCATGTTGAAGCGCTACCTAGATGGCGATGATACGTTGCCAGAGGGACCTATGAAGCGCATGTTTGACGAATACAAGGAGCTCGTTGACCGTGACAAGAAGAGAATGAAGCTGAATGTATCTGAGGAGGTCAAAAATACAGCTGAAGACGAGGCAGAAGAGGGAGCAGAGGTACGGAATGAGCAGGAAACTGAAGAAGAAAGAGAGAGAGATGAAGAAAGGGAGGATAGAGGGAATAAGCCTGCGCAGGTAATAAACGTGGATACCTTGGAGTCTCTGACAAACTTTCTGTTTAACAGGGTAAAGGCTGTGGATGAGTGACAGATGCCTGGAACATTCAAAGATTCATCTGAAGGATCAAACCCTGGATTCGTATACTCCCAACTTGGCCAACTGACGCTCACAGCTGTAAAGAAACTAGCACACAAACCCACTTCGCCTCACTGTCCATGCAACCACCACCGATGCCACGCCACCGCCGCATTCTTCGCCCTCGCCATGGCCTCTCTCTCTCCCTTCTTCTTCTCATCCCCCCTCACCAGCGCCCCATGCTCCACCCCCGGAAAATGCTGATAATCCAACGGCACCCCATTCTTCTGCAGCGTCTCAAACTCATACCTCTTCAGCTCCGCCGTATACTGCCCATCCAACTCCGGCGCAAGCATCTGCACCGGCACCGCAACCCCATCGATATCTTCCACAGTCAACAAGCTCGGATGCCCTGCCGTCACACAATCCACCAGCCCCTTCCCCGTCTCCGCGTCAACAAACTCTTTCGCTCCCAGCCGATGCACCGCCCACCCCCCATAGCAGTACCCAACCGCCCCGACCTTGTCGTACTTCCCTCGCAACGCCCGCGCAAATGCAAGGATCTCCCCTTCCCTTGCGTGTCGCCCGTTACGCCTTAAAAAGGAAGGCAGATCCAGCTCGCCCCAGCGCTCGCCGAGGATAGCGTCGAAGGAGAGGACCTCCCCGCCAAAGAAATCGGGGAGGTAGACTGTGGCGTTGATTTCGGAGGCGAAGTGGTCGGCGAGGAGGCGCGCGTTGGGGAATGTCCAGCCTAAGAGGTCGTGGATTATGAGGACAGCGGCTGAGGGGTTGGTGCCGGCGATGTAGACGCGGTTGGACGTCCCGGGGAGGGTGGACTCCGTGCCGGAGGGGGTGCCGGACCAGTGGAAGGATTTGAGACAGCAGGGGGGGACGGGTGAGGTCATGGTGAGGAGAGTAGAGATGGCTGTGAGAGAGTTGATTTAGCGGTGGAGGTTCAGGTTGGGACGGTGGGCAAGACGAGAAACGAGCTGGTGAGTGTCGTCGGTCGTAGAAAAGGGGAAGATATCCATTGTGGGGACGCCGGGGGAGTATTGTTGCATTGGTGATATGGAGGATGAGGGATTTGTACGACGTCGCGCCAACGCAAGGACCGAAGCCGCGATGGGACGCGGTTGGTTGTGCCAAGGGCTTGCGTCTTGTTGGTGGAGGGGCATGCAGCCAACGGCATATGAGGGACTTGGCGGCCTGGAAATTGGAGAGTCTGGCAGATGTGGCTTGACGGCGCAGTTCGGATAGGAGGGGGCAATTAAGGGGTTTGGCTGCATATGGGGAGAATGCTTTGTTGTTTTGATACGGGGTTATTTCAACACGAGGACTAGTTAGATACAATGCACCTGACTGCCCGGTAACTTGAGCTACCCGTAGTGTTTCGAACGACCTAGTGGGAAAACGGTCAGAATGTGACGGATCAAATTTTTGGAACCAACCCCCTCAGTTTGGCTTGGAGACGAGAGAGAGGTGTTCGGGCCGTTGAATTTCAATTTGATAGCAATAGCATTTCATCAACAATGAGTCCGTAATTATCTAGGGTCTGTGTGATTTGGCTGGGTTCGCTGGTTTTATGAATGGGTTCAGTGGCTGTAAGAGGCTGAGGCGTTGGAAGTAATGCACTCCCAACTCAGAGGTGTATTATTTCATTAGCCTACCTACATGTCTGCAGGTGTGCAACTACCAACCTAGGTACCTTGCAGACTGGTTGCCTACTCAAGGTACGTTTAACCTTACTAATACTACATGTTTGTTTAGTAGGTAATAATGTCACACCTGAATGTACCTTAGCCTTATAACTCCCGATGCCTTGTCGTCAATTCCACAACTGCCTATCTTCGCGCTGCCCGTGCTATCTCGATGATACCCCCTTAGAGGCACCTACCACCTCCGTTGCTACCCAGTTCCGATAGAGAAGTGTTGATATCTCATTGTTCAAGGTTTTAAGATCCAGGGTGTTCCTTTGCCGCCGACCTGCCGTTGAACGTAGGGGCAAGATCGGGCTCGAGCTGAGCCTTGGTGATGGCGACATCCTACCTGAGGTAAGTGACCCCCTACGGGACGGGACAGCCCGGGCTTCCTCGTCGGGGAGTCCGATAATAAGTGGGGCCTGTTACCGACCATCACGGACTCGAACTCATGAGTGGCAAAAGCCGAGGTCCAAAAGTCATTTGCGTGTGCGGAAGCAAGTAAGACTTTTCAAGCGCAAAATCCCTCGAGACGCTTAGTTGACGCTTGCGACTACAACCTCGCTGTCGCGTTTTGTCAACATCAACGACACGGAGCCTCTAACCGCCCGCCATTCATCTCCTCAGGTCAACATACGGCTCGTGATATCAATGTCTCAACCCCCCATTTTGCGCACGCTCTGACCCGAAACGAGGGCGCATGACATTCTATTACCCGATGCGACGTTGGCGTTGATGAGATGGCCTCATCCAATGCAAGAACGTGAATGCCTTCGATAAGAGAGGCGTCACAACACCATCGCCGTCGTATTAGCCTTATCTTGAAGGTGTGCACGCCACCACGAGGTGAAACATGGTAGAGAAATGCCCCCACGGGGTTGCTCAGCTGCAAAGAATTGCCAAGTTCAGGGCGTCGATGGCCTGCTCCTGGGGATGGCGTTTGCACGGCACCCAGCCACCGTGAGTCGCGCCTGCTTTTGGGCTGAGAAGAAGCATTCGCTGGTGGTGATGGCGAATTAAAAAGGGGGAAAGCGCAATCCGCCAAGCGATGATGGGAGGAACTTTGGGGAATGCAAGACAAAATGCAAATCGAGCCCACTACATCTTCTGAACACAACGTTCGAAACGATCTCCGTCGCGTCTCTGTTATTTCTCGCCCCGCATTCGAGCAGGACGATCGCAGTTCGTCCACCGAGACCCCGTTCGGGTACGGTTCGCAATGCCGGTTTCATATGTAGGTCTCAAGGCGGGATAGGGCTCCAAGATCAACGAAATCGCAGTGGGTTACGCATCGCCGAGGTAGCACGGCAAGGTACCTAGGAAGCGCGCCCCCCAACAGGCCGGATGCAACGGCGGCCAGCGGGCGGCCCAACCTCCGTGACGAAGACCTTCGCCTGGCCCGTGTACATGGCACTGGGATCAAATACCCTGATTCTGTTATCTAACGTGCACTGCGGGACAACCACTGGCAGGGCCGCAAAAGTCGCTAGCGTCGGCTGGGCGGCGCCGAATGCATCTTCTGTGGCTTGCAGGTCAACCCCCACGCACCGCGTTCCCTGGCTCTGCAGACGGCAGCGAAGCCAACGGCCAATGGACAAGAAGCACGCAATTCACCACCGAGGATTATGCGATGGCGCGGGACGGTATATCATCTGCGGCAATCTCACCGCGCCGCTGCGCAGCCCAGGACGTTGATATGACATGACCTCGTCGCAAATCACGATCTACGCCGCGAGGCGTCAGGCGCCGACGACTCCAGCAGTTTGATTCCCACCGAATCCGCCCAATCCCGAATCCGGAGCCGCAGCCCGCACCCCGGAGCCCGCAGTCATGATGCTGGAGCCACGCGGCGAAGTGGCGCTGACGGCGGACCAGACGCGGATCCTGATGGCCATCACGCGCGCCGCCTCGGCCCTTTCCGCCATCGGCGTTATCACCATTATCACCACCTTCATCATGTCGCGTCACTTTCGCAATCCCATGCACCGCCTCATCTTCATCAACGCCTTTTACAACGCTTTCGATGTGACCTGCACCATGATTTCTGTCAGCGGCCCACAGGCCGGGAACACCTCGGCCCTCTGCCAGTTCCAGGGGTTTCTCAACCAGATGTACGTATTGTCGAAGCCATGAGCTCCTGGCGCACCCCGGCTGCAACTGACAGTCCGCAGGTTTCCAGTCGCCGATGTGTACTGGACACTTGTCATGGCCATTGATGTCTATCTGATTGTTTTCCACTGCTACGACACCCAATCGCTGCGAAAGCTGGAGTGGAAATACATGCTCGGCATTAGCGTTTTGACTTTTATCCCCGCCATGGTGCTGCTCTTCATCAACACGGAGGAAAAAGGCCCCATGTATGGTAGTGTGACGGTACGTGCAACCTCCCAGGAGGTCGATACTCCGCTAACAGTCGCAGATCTGGTGTGCAATCGCCCCCAAGTGGGTGCTGTTCAGAATTGTGATATACTACGTGCCAATATGGTATGCCAGTGCTCTCCTCCACCTTCCGCCCCTTTCCCTCTAACAATCTCAGGACATCGATTATTGTCATAATCGTCCTCTACTGCATGGTGGGCATCGAGATCGTCAAGCGCCGTCGGGCCCTCAGGTCCATCACCAACGACTCCGACGTCCTCCTCGACGACACTGTTATGCCTGCCGAAGAGCCAGCCGCCATCCCCGTCGAGTCGTCCCAATCCTATATCGGCCACGTCTCGCATACGTCGACGGATGGCTCCGTGCTCACCACCAAGCAATCTCTGACCCGACTTAACCCCCCACGGCGCTCCTCGCTCTCTTTCCGCCAATACATTCTGATGCCGCTGTTCTTTTTCTTGGCACTCTTGACTGTCTGGGTGGCGCCAAGTACCAACCGGGTTGCGACGTTCATCGACCCAAACTTCGGGTCGTTTCCGCTCCTAGTCACCGTCGGCACGACAGGATCACTGAGGGGCTTCTGGAACGGGCTTGTGTTCATTGCCGTGGGGATGAAGTCTTGGAAGAGGAGGAAGGAGGAGGAAGAAGTTGCGCTGCGACCAGCGGCCAGGGAAACCTTCAGGTGAATCTTTATGCAAGGAGCGATATAATGAAGGCTACTACTAGACAGGGACGCCGGCCAGGGGCAAGCCGACGTCGTGGTGCCGGAGCGGTAGGGTTGGGGGTTAGGATACCCGGGTGTAATGCTGGTGATAGGCAGTGCAGACCGCCGCTTGGCGCGAGGACGACCGGGAAACCGGTGTCCACCACCGCGCCGTGTACCAAGGTACATGGCGCGAGGCACAGGTCTATCATTCCTGTGTTAAGATCGGGGGTTTTTGAGCAGAGATGCTAGAAAGGGACGAGGACAGACTTGGCTTCTGTTGTAAGAAATGTAAGAGACTTGTCAACTTGATCAGATTCACTTGATACTCCGGTGATGTGCTTCCCAAGAGATGGTACTTAACCCAGGTAACGTTGATCTCCACCTAAGGTCAATCCCCCTCCGCCATCGAGGACCGCCCGGGCGGTTAACGTCTCCCCTGCCTCGTCCGTCCCCCTGTGGACGCATATCACCTCAAGGGTCGCGATGGGCACCTCTCTCACACCTCCCCCTCCAGTGTCTCGCAGTATTGTCAGAAAGAAGTTCTTATCTAGAACGCGCAATGAATAACAAAATCTCTGTCATCGTCCGAATCCAGAGCAGAGTTGACCGAGCCAGTCAACCCAAAGAAGAATAGCACCTTTCCTTCGCCTTCACAACAATCCCCCTATCTGTTGTTTAGTTCTCCTACTTGACAGGCTTCCACGTCAACCAGAACCTCTTCCCTGGCTCGCTGTAGGACGTCATATGCACCTCCTGCGGTGCGCCTGCGACGCCGGGCGCGTTGCGCTCCATGCTCGCCATGAGTCCGTACAGGCCCCATCGCAGGACGGGGACGCCAGGGACGCCGTTGGGCCAATCCTTGGGCCATTCCTGTTGCTGGCTGTCAGCATCGTCGCTTTCATTTCTACCGTGTTTTTTTTTCGACGGCCACGGGATTCCACATCCTCTGCACCGTCTGATACCCTCCGGAGAATAAAAGAGAAAATGAACTCACCCCAAACTGAAACGCTGCCTCCCCTCCATCACAGCGAAATGCCGCTCCATAGACATAGCAGTCGCCTGTTATGCTGGTGAGATTGAAGAGGGAGTTCCCTACGGGTGTGGCGACAAATACGCCGCATTTCTCGTCGTTTCCAGTCCATCGGCCGGTCTCGGTGAGGCAGCCTATGTCGGAGTGGTCGCCTTCTTGTAGGCGTGTGCGAAGCTGGCCGATGCCGTCGAAGGTGCCATCCTGGGCTAGGGTGGAGGCGATGAGAGTGAGGGCTGTTAGGAAGAGGGATCGCATTGTTGAGTATTGGTATGGTGATGTTGGGAATTGGGGTGG
>Ga0247770_1001467_pt1 | contig 18090 bp, 10 predicted proteins | sample UWRJL136409B6_FD_179943 | JGI IMG/M metagenome (GOLD analysis project Ga0247770, IMG submission 179943) | Plant litter microbial communities from Arlington Agricultural Research Station in Wisconsin, United States - UWRJ-L136-409B-6 | ecosystem: Environmental > Terrestrial > Plant litter >... | reverse complement strand
TTGAGATATTGTCTACTAATTTTCACAAAAAATAGAAATTAAAGTTAAAAAGTTAGACCAAAAAAAGTTTGATGGCTTTGATTTTTCAAAAATACCAGTAAGATGAATTACATCTGCGGAATGTGGGGTACAGCGTCGTATTGTCCGGCGCCTGGTGAGCAACACCAGATTGATGTTGTACACGAACCGACACCAGTCTCGGCAACATTCCCTTCGCTGATGTTCGGATTGGGGGCGCCAGTAGCGATGGGGCCGCTGAACACGGCGGTTAAATTTCCTCTGGGTTTTCGATTGCGCCAAAATCCGACCATCGAGCTTTTCATCGCTACCGGCCACCAGTTTGTCGATTTCTTCAATCGTCTTTTGCCCGGTAAAATAAAAGCCGAGACGGTGTTAGTGGCAAACGATCACACGCTGCAGGCACGGGCGGCCCTTGTGCAGGGTAAAATTATTGAACTTGTGGAAAACGGCGTGGATTTCTCGGTGTGGCGATCGGACTCTAGCTTATCAAAAGCAGCGGCCGGGCAGGTTCATTTTATTTTTTTGGGGCGGCCGATCGACTTGAAAGCTGTAGACTTGGTACTGGAAGCCTTCCCCGCCGTCGTCGCTCAAACTGATGCAGTCTTGGAAATCATCGGCGATGGCGACCTCCGAGGCTCCCTCGAAACTCAAACAGCCCGTTTAGGCATCGACAGCAACGTTGTATTCAGTGGCTGGCTGTCTCAGGATCAGTGCGCTATCAAACTGCAACAAGCTGATGCACGGTGTTGCTGAATTAGGGTATGGTAAAGTTATAGTGCGATCGCCCAAAAATAACTCTTCAAGGCGTTGCTGATTCACGGTATCAATCAACTTTTCGCTTGCTTGCAGTTACAAAACTTACCCTCCCGGGGCTGATAGCAATTGGGAAATCTTGAATTCATACCTGTATTCAGCAATGCCCATTTTTAAGAGTTTTAAATTATCTATAATTCAAATCCCCCATATCTGTAAGCCCGCCCCGCCTTCTTCATTTCTTCCTTCGCGTTCTTCGCGTCTTCGCGGTTCGTTAAATAAATATTCTGATGTTGCAAAAAAAGTAATTGACTGGACTTGAACTTAAAAAATCCGAAAGTGGGGATTTTTTTTTTCTAATCAAAACTTGATTGCATAGAACTCAAAACTAGACAGCTATATAATAACTTAAATATTGTCCCTGAGCCGGGGCGGGTCGATCTAGATTTTTTCCAGATGTCGGCAAACCCGCCCCTGCGGTATTTGTGCTAGAAATATCAACGATCGCCCAAAACAAATTGTTCGATCGCAGCCGCCACCCCGTCTTCCTCCACATCCGGCGCCACCCAATTAGCAGTAGCCTTCACGCCATCAGGAGCATTGCCCATCGCCACGCCCACGCCCGCGTAGGTAATCATTTCTACATCATTAAAATTGTCGCCGATCGCCATCACGTTCGCCGCCTGCAAACCCAAAAATTCCTCCGCTAAATACTGCACGGCATCTCCCTTATTCGCCAAAGGATGCGTAGCTTCAAAAAAAGTAGCAACCGATCGAGTCAAATAAAGCTCCGCCGGCGTGTAGCGCAGCCGCATACTGCTGAGCAAGCCGTCGAGTACCCCCGGATTCTCGCACAAAGCCAAAACTTTCGTCGGTTCCCCCGGAAGATCTCGCCGCAAATCTTTAAGGGCGATTGGTTCAATGCCCGATCGTTGGGCATAAATTCGGGTAGCTTCGGTAATTTCCGGCACGTAAAGTTTGTCGTCAATGTAGAAATGGATCGAAAGGAACGGGCGCAAATGCGATTCTTCCAAAGAATCTAACAGTTGCAGAGCAGTTTGTTTCGACAGCGGCAAGTGCCTGAGCCGCTTTTGAGTAGCCGGATCTTGAATCCAGGCGCCCTGGTAGCAAATCAGCGGCAATGTTGAGCCGATGGCGCGGTGAAAACGCAAAGCCGATCTGTACATCCTGCCCGTAGCGATGGCCACTTTCACTCCCCGCGACTCTGCCGCCAAAATTGCCTGCTTGACGGATTCTCGGATGTCATTTGACAAACCTGCGATCGTGCCGTCGATATCCAGTACCAGTAGTTTAATGTCTGGGGTGCCAAAAGCGCGATCGGCCGCAGTCGCTGGATTTGAGGCAGTTATATTCTGCATGATTGTTTTTAGATTTTAGCTGTTGATTTGCACGCACCAGTTTATTTTGGCACTGCCGGGATAGCAAAGTGTGGCTTCGGATTTTTTGAAGACTAAGATATATATAAGTAAGTAAGCGCAAAAATCAATAAGAGCGAGGATGGGCCCTCCGGGGTGGGTTTAGCTAATATCACAAGATACAAGCCAGTATACTGCTACAAAACCCGCCCTCCCCATCTAATGTTTACTTGTAACGACTTACTTAATATCCATAAAAGCCACCAGTTTACTGCTGTAAAAACAGCCCTCGACCTGCGTTATGTATTCCCACTTACTCAAGTAGACCACTTTCCTAAAATTCGGCAACTGGAGGCAATATCTAAACCATTATGTTATCATTCACTTTCACTTCTTCACTCTCAAATTTTCAATCTCAAATCTCAAATCTCAGATTTCAGATTTCCAATTTGAAAGTTTCCATCTCAAATTTCAAATATTCAATCTTCAATCTTCAATCTGCAATCTAAAATCTAAAATCTAAAATCTAAAATCGTACCACCTCCAAACACCATGATTACCATTCCGGGATACCGCATTGACAGAGAACTTTATACAAACTCTCACGCAGCTATTTATCGAGGGATGCAGCTTGAGGAACAAAAACCCGTTATCCTCAAAACTCTCACGTCGCCATACCCTACCCCAGCGCAAATAGCTCAAATCCTGCACGAATCCGAAATCCTTAAAAATTTGAATTTGCCAGGAATATTCAAGCTTTACAAAATAGAAAAATACAATCACTTTCCTGTTTTAGTGTTAGAAGATTTTTGCGGGATTTCTCTAAAAGACTTTCTCAGCAACAACCAGCTAGAGTTACAACAATTTTTGCAGATTGGCATAAAACTAGCAGAAACTATCGGGCAACTCCACGAACACCACATCATCCACAAAGATATTAAACCCAGCAATATTATTGTCAATATCGAGACAGGAGATGTCAAGATTGCTGATTTTGCGATCGCCTCGCTGCTACCAGGCGAAAATCAAGCCCTCAGCCATCCCAATTTACTCGAAGGAACCCTGGCCTATATGTCTCCCGAACAAACCGGACGCATGAATCGGGCGATCGACTACCGCACAGATTTTTATTCTTTAGGCGTCACTTTTTATGAAATGCTCTGCGGCGAATTGCCTTTTAATGCGATCGATCCAATGGAATTAGTACACTGCCATATTGCGAAAAAGCCAGTTTCTCCTTGTAAGAAGAGAAAGCAGAAAATAGAAAGTAGAATTAATCAAGCAGAAACCCACGAGATTCCTCAAGTCGTTTGCGATCTCGTAATGAAACTCTTAGCAAAAACCGCCGAAGATAGGTATCAAAGTGCTTTCGGACTTGCGTGGGACTTAGAAAATTGTCTCGCTCAACTCCAAACAACCGGCGAAATTTCTCACATCACCCTCGGCGAGCAAGATCAATCAAGTCACCTGCAAATTTCCCAAAAACTTTACGGTCGAGAAGCCGAAGTTAATCTGCTGCTGAGTACCTTCGATCGCATAAGGCGAGGAAATACAGAAATCGTCCTGATTTCCGGTAGTGCCGGTCTGGGCAAATCCTGGTTAGCCTATGAACTCTTTAAGCCGATAGTGCAGGAAAACGGGTATTTTATTGACAGCAAATTTGAGCAATTTAAGCGCGATATTCCCTACGGTTTTTTGCTCCAAGCTTTTCAAGAATTGTTGCGGCAAATCCTCACAGAAACTGCCACCCAACTCCAAGTTTGGAGAGAAAAAATATTAAAAGCCCTCGCCGGCAACTGCCAAGTAATTATTGACGTTATTCCCGAAGTAGAACTGATTGTCGGGCCACAACCCCCAGTGCCAGATTTAGGAGCAAATGAATCTCAAAATCGTTTTAATTTAGTATTTCAAAAATTTATCCGCGTCTTTACTCAAAAAAAACACCCGCTGGTAATATTCCTCGACAATTTGCAGTGGGTCGATTCAGCATCACTCAAGTTAATACAACTGCTAGCCACTGACCTCGAAATTCAATGCTTATTAATAATTGGAGCCTATCGAGAACAGGAAGTAGATGCAAATCATCCCGTAATGCTGACGGCAGAAGCAATTAGCCAAGCAGGCGTGACTGTGAGCGCGATCGCCCTTTCGCCTTTAGATATTAACAGCGTCAATCAATTTGTTGCGGACACTCTGAACTGCGCACCAGAAAAGTCGCTAAGTTTAGCAGAATTGCTCTTTAAACAAACCGCAGGAAATCCATTTTTTTTGAGTCAATTTATGAAGTCCCTTTACTCAAAAAAATTGCTCCAGTTTAAATTTAAACTGGAGCAAAATTCCGTCGAGCGAGCCGAACCTAACCATTCTGACTGTACCCAAAAAATCCCTGAACGATTTGTGAACAAATGCCAACCCAAAGGTGAGTGGCAGTGGGATACCGAGCAAATACAAGAAATGGGAATAGCTGACAATGTTGTAGAATTAATGATAGATAACATTCATAAACTTTCAGAGAAGACCCAGGAAATGCTCAAATTAGCTGCTTGTATCGGCAACAAATTTGATTTAGGAATTCTCTCGACTATCGGCGAAAAACCTCTGGCTTCCGCAGCAACAGACCTCTGGGAAGCACTTCAGTCCGGCCTGATTTTGCCCGTAAATAACGCCTACAAAATTCCGATTGCACTAGCAGCGAACACAGAATTAATAGACCAAATATCTAGGGACTTTACAGATGAATTGTCCCTACCAGTTGCTGATGCTGCTGGCGCGACTTACAAATTTTTGCACGAGCGAGTGCAGCAAGCAGCTTACGCTTTAATATCCGACTCTCATAAACAAGAAATTCATCTCAAAATCGGCAGATATCTGCTGCAAAGTGCCCATCCAGAGCAATTAGAAAAGCAGATTTTTGAAACCGTTAACCAACTAAATTCAGGCAAAGAAATTATCACCAGTGAATTAGAAATATTTCAATTGTGCCAATTAAATTTAATGGCAGGCCGCCAAGCAAAAGCAAGTGCAGCTTACGAACTCGCCGTCAAATATTTAACCGCAGGTATTGAACTGCTTCCCCCGGAAAGTTGGCAAACTGACTACGACTTGACTCTTGCACTCTACGAGTCAGCGGCCGAAGCAGCTTACCTGAATACGGAGTTTGAACAAATGGAAAAATGGGCAGAAATTGTCCTGCAACAAGCAAAAAATGAACTAGATAAAATCAAAGTTTTTGAAATCAAAATCACAGCTTGTGCGATGCAAACCAAACTCCAAGAATCGGTAAAAATTGGTCGGCAAGCACTAAAAATGTTAGGAATAAACTTTCCCGAAGCGCCTACTCCCCTCCATATTCAGGAAGCATTGACCCAAACCGCAGCTTATTTTACCGAAAAAAATATAGAAGATTTAATTAACTTGCCGATCATGATAAATCCGCGCAAATTAGCAACAATGCGCGTGCTTTCCAGTATGTTTTCAGCTACGCTTATAGTTGAACCCGTGCTACTGCCCCTGATTGTATGTGAGCAAGTTAATTTATCTATAAACTACGGAAATTCTGCTTTTTCCGCCTTCGGTTATGCCCATTACGGAGCTATTTTAAAAGGAATATTTAGAGATCTTGAATCAGCAGATCGCTTCGGTCAATTAGCTTTAGATTTGCTCGCTCAATTAAAGGCTGTAGAGTTTAAAAGCAAGACGCTTAATTTAGTAGCATTCATTTGGATGCACGGCAAGCATCACGTTAAAGACACTTTACCGCTGTTAGAGGAAGCCTATCAAAGCGCGCTAGAAAATGGTGATTTAGAAGGTATCGGATATTCTGCAGTAAATATTTGTCAGTCTTTGTATTTCATCGGTCAAGAATTGTCGCTACTCAAACAAAAAATGGCAAATTACAACCATTTGCTGTCTCAACTCAAGCAAAAAACGGTATTGACTTGGAATCAAATATATTGGCAAACAGCTTTGCAATTGATGGGAAACTCAGCAAGTTCGGAAATTTTATTAAGTGAAGCTTACAGCGAAAAAAAATTGTTGCCACTGCTGTTGAAAGTTAACGATCGGGTGGGACTCCAGCACTTTTATTTACAAAAGTTAATATTAGCGTATTTATTTGGAGATGTTGAGCAAGCGCTAGAAAATGCAACGCAAGCTGAAGTTTATTTAGACGGAATTGTGGGCTTTATTAATGTTCCTGAATTCCATTTTTACGATGCTCTGGCGCGACTAGCAGCATATCCATCTGTAACGAAGGAAGAACAAGAAGAGCATCTTTATTACGCGACAGGTCACCTAAACAACCTGCAAAAAAAAGCGTTTTTTGCCCCGATGAACCTTCAGCACAAATGCGACTTAATCACCGCCGAAAAAGCGCGAATTTTGGGCAATATTGTCAGTGCAATGGAATATTACGACTGCGCAATTCAAGGCGCACAAGAAAACGGATACATACAGATACAAGCACTTGCAGCAGAATTGGCCGGAGCATTTTATCTATCCATAGGACGATCAAAAATTGCTAAAACTTACTTGACAGAGGCGCATTATTGCTATCAGCGCTGGGGAGCAAAAGCCAAAGCAGCGCATTTAGAATCAAAATACTCGCAGTTGCTAACTTCAGCCTCGATTTCAACTAATATCGAAACTCACAAATCTACCACTAGCGCTTCCACTACGAGCGACAGTGCAGGCGTGCTAGACTTGACAACAGCAGTCAAAGCATCGCAAACCTTGGCTGGCGAAATAGTTTTAGACAAACTGCTGGCAAAAATGATGAAAATTGTTATTGAAAATGCCGGGGGGCAAACAGGCTTTTTAATACTAGAAAAAGACGGTCAATGGGTGATTGAAGCATCAGGATCTGTAGATGTCGATAACGTTACTGTCATGCAATCAATTCCGATTGATTTTGGAACAAAGGATCGAGAAGTAACTTTGCTGGCAGTTGCAGTTGTCAACTACGTCATTCGTACCCAGGAAAGCGTAGTTTTAAACGATGCCGCCCGCGAAGGACAATTTACTCGCACACCCTATATAAATGGCGTTCAACCTAAATCAATTCTTTGCACTCCGTTAATCCATCAAGGCAAACTCAGCGGCATTATATATTTAGAAAACAATCTGACTACAGGCGCTTTTACGCCAGATCGCTTAGAAATATTAAAACTGCTGTCTTCTCAAATTTCTATCTCGATCGAGAACGCCCAACTGTACGCCAATTTGCACCAATTCAATCAGAATCTAGAAAATTTAGTACACCAGCGTACCTCCGCTCTCTCCCAAACTCTAGAAGACCTAAAATCCGCCCAAAATAAATTGGTAGAATCGGAAAAAATGGCTGCTCTCGGAGGGTTGGTTGCAGGTGTTGCCCACGAAATCAATACTCCCATCGGCATCGGCATCACCGCCGCCTCCCTGCTCGCTGAAAAAGTCACAAAATTTGTTGAGCTTTACACCAATGGTCAAATTAAACGCTCTGAGTTAGAAAAGTTTCTGGATACCGCAATGCAAAGCAGTAATATGATCTTATCCAACCTGACGCGGGCGGCAGAATTGATTCACAGTTTTAAAGAAGTGGCAGTAGATCAGTCGAGCGAATTAAAACGAACGTTTAACTTAAAAAACTATCTAGAGGAAATTTTGATATCCTTAAGTGCCAAACTCAAAAGAACTAAACATAAAATAGAGATTAAGTGCGATGAAAATATTGTACTGAACAGTTACCCTGGAGTGCTGTGTCAAATTGTGACAAATCTGGTGTTGAATTCCCTAATTCACGCTTACGATAGAGAAGACGCAGGAATTCTGACCTTTAATTTCAAACTAGAGGGCGAGCGGCTAATATTTGAATATGCCGATAACGGCAAAGGAATTGCCCCAGAAAATCTCAGTAAAATTTTTGAACCGTTTTTTACCACCAAAAGAGCTCAGGGCGGCACCGGATTGGGACTGCACATTATTTATAACCTTGTTACTCAACAACTAAATGGCACTATTCGCTGCGAAAGTCAAGCCCAACAAGGCACAAGATTTATGATTGAATTTCCCGCTAAAATGAGCAATTAGTTACTATACAGCCAGCATAAATATAAGTTTTATTTAGGAGAATGATAAATGTCAGAAGCTAGTAAAAACCTGTTGGCTGGGGGCGATGAGGAATTAATAGCGGCGGGCGACGACGATGAATTAATATTTGCCGAAGAAGACGAGGTGGAAGAAAAGCCCATAGAAGCCAGTTGGAAAATATTAATTGTAGACGATGAAATAGAAATTCACAATATTACAAAACTAGCCTTAAAAGAATTTACATTTGAAAACAAACTCATCAAATTTATTAGCGCTTACTCAGGCAAAGAAGCCAAAGAAATTATCCAAGCCCATCCAGATATAGCATTGATTTTACTCGATGTAGTTATGGAAACAGAAGAGGCAGGCTTGGAAGTAGTAAAATACATCCGCGATATTTTAGACAATCAGATAGTGCGGATTATTTTACGCACTGGACAGCCGGGACAAGTCCCAGAAGATGTAGTAATTGTCAGCTACGATATTAACGATTACAAAACTAAAACAGAACTGACAAACAAAAAGTTATTTACCACGGTAGTAACAGCACTGAGAGCATTTCGCTCCCTGACTCAAATCGAAGCCAGCAAAAGTGAACTAGAAAAAATTGCAGCAGCTTACGCCCGCTTTGTCCCCCGCGAATTTTTAAGGTTTCTTAAAATTGAAAGCATTGTTGATGCGAGGTTGGGAGACTCTGTACAGGCAGAAATGACGATTATGTTTGCCGACATTCGCTCATTTACAAGTCTGTCAGAAAGTATGTCTCCCCAACAAAACTTTGATTTTATCAACTCTTACTTAAGCCGAGTTGGCCCAGTTATCCGTCAGTACAATGGTTTTATCGATAAATACATTGGTGACGGGATTATGGCTTTGTTTCCTAACCAGGCTGAAGATGCTGTGCAAGCAGCAATTGAGATGCAGCACCAAGTTAAAATTTATAACTTACATAGGCAAAATAGCGGCTATCAGCCTATTTCGCTCGGCATTGGTTTGCATACGGGGACTTTAATGTTAGGTACGATTGGCGAAGCGGAACGAATGGAAAGTACGGTGATTTCTGATGCCGTTAATTTAGCTTCCCGCGTGGAAGGATTGACAAAGCTTTATGGAGTTGGTATTGTAGCTAGCGTGCAAACCCTTTGCCGGCTAGACGATCCTCAACATTACAAGTGCCGGTTTCTCGATCGCGTTCAAGTAAAAGGAAAAAAAACACCTGTTGGTGTCTTTGAAATTTACGACGGCGACTCGGAGACAATGATCGAACTAAAAGCACAAACTCAAACTTATTTTGAACAGGGAATTTTTTTATACTACCAGCAGCAATTCGCGCAAGCAAGGCGAATGTTTCGGCGCGTCTTACAAGTCAACAAGTCTGATAAGGCAGCATCTTTTTATGCAGAACGCTGCGGTATATTGATGAAGAATGCATTAATTATGAGTCTGGAAGGAATTGAAATTTAGTTAATGGTAATGGGTAATCGGTAATAGAGAATTGATAATTAGTAGTTTTTATTTCTTCCCTCGAACATCTTCCTTCTTTCTTCTACCCCATGCGCTTAAAATCCCTTGATGTTTTTCGCGGAATTGCGATCGCCTCGATGATTCTGGTGAACAACCCCGGCAGTTGGAAACAGGTGTATCCGCCACTCGAGCACGCAGAATGGCACGGCTGTACGCCGACAGACTTAGTATTTCCCTTTTTCCTGTTCATCGTTGGCTGCGCGATGTCTTTCTCGCTGTCAAAATACACTCAAACTGCTAAAAAATCCGGCGCCGCAAAATCCCAATTGTTAGAAACAGAGGAACAAAAAAACGCTGATAAAAAACCTGCTTCCTGCTTCCTTATTCCTGCTTCAAATATTTACTGGCGAATTGCGCGCCGCGCCGCGATTCTATTTATATTAGGATTGCTGCTAAATACATTTTCGATCGCCCTTGACGTACTTCTCAACAGCGCCCCAGTGGAAAACTTCGGTAAAATCCGCATCATGGGAGTATTGCAGCGCATCAGCTTAGCTTATTTTATCAGTGCGATCGCGATTCTCAACCTTTCCCCCCGCAATCAAAAACTGCTCGCTGTTGCGGTGCTTTTGGGCTATTGGGGTGCATTAACCGTATTTGCTGTAGGGGGGTACACTGCCGGCGAACTCACGCCAGAAGGAAATTTAGGAGGATATGTCGATCGGCTAATTCTCGGTAGCCAACACCTGTACAAAGGCGGCCCCTTCGACCCGGAAGGATTGTTGAGTACCTTACCCGCAGTTGTCACAGTCCTCACAGGCTACTTTACCGGAGAATGGCTGCGAGTACAGCAAATCAAAACCCGCACCAGTATCAACTTAGCAATCTGCGGCCTCAGTTGCGTGGTAATCGGCCACTTGTGGGGATTTTTATTTCCGATCAACAAACAACTTTGGACAAGTTCTTATGTAGTTTTTACTGCTGGCTGGGCTTTGCTATTGCTAGCAGCTTGCTACGAAACAATTGAAGTGCGGGATTGGAAATGGGGGAGGCCGTTTGAAATCATGGGATTGAATGCAATTTTCCTGTTTGTTGCTTCCGGTATAGTTGCCAGAATTCTCTTAAAAACTCATATCGGTACTGGTGCAAATTCTTCAACAACTTACACTTGGATTTATGAAAACTGGTTTTTGCCGTGGGCGGGGCCGCTGAATGGTTCTCTAGCGTTTGCCGTGACTGCGGTATTATTTTGGTGGTTAATTTTGTATGGAATGTACCGCCGTGGTTGGGCGATTAAAATTTGAGTGGTCAGCAATAAGTAAGCCTGCCTAAAAAAATAGAATAACCAGATACCCCAGATACCTGACTTGTTCAAGAAGTCCGGTATCTAAGAGCTAGTCGGTCTTGACATCCACAGCCTTTGGCGGTTAACTTTTGAAAAAAGTGTTTCAATGTTGAAAAGGAGAGAGCAATGGCGGAGCTTACGGTAGCGATCGTGTTCTGATGGCTCTTTTGCAAATCCTGTCGGCTCGTCTCAGTCAAGTGAATTGTCTAGTCTTTCATAGGAGTAATGCTATAGGAAGCCAAAATCTTGCAAGGGCTCAACAAATAGTTGATCGGGATTTAGTACCTGATAATTCACCCGTTAAAGTTTCAGCTTTGGTAGAAAAGATTCATGCGATGGAATTCCAGTGGGGATTTAGCGATGGAAACTAACAGGCTATTCGAGCCAAGTGATACCTGGACTGAGGAAGATTGTCTCGATGTCACAACCTTTTCTTTGCAATACGTAGCTACTATAGTTCATAGCGACCCTGAAATTTTAGCGGGAACTCCTGTCTTTAGCGCTACTCGCGTTCCGATGAAAATTCTGCTTGATTGTCTCGAAGTTCGTGATTAGCCCTGCGGAGTTTTTAGACCATTTTCCTAGTGTCAGCGGCGATCGAGCGATTTCAGTTCTCGCAATGATAAGATCGCCACATAACAACGTTTAGTGATGTCGGCTTCCTCAACCTCGATCGCCTGCGTGATCGGAAATCCGATCGCACACCCGCCACAACTTCGATAAATTACCGCCCCAACCCCGCCCAGCTAAAGGATTTTGCCTATTTCTCGATCGCACGCCATCGATCGCTAACTATAACTGAACCCAAATCGCTAAAATTAAAAAAAGATACGTAATAGGCAGGCCCGGTCAATGATCCCAACAGTTATAGAACAATCCGGTCGTGGCGAACGCGCCTTTGACATTTACTCGCGACTCCTGCGCGATCGCATCGTCTTCTTGGGCCAACAGGTTGACTCTGACTTGGCTAACCTGATCGTTGCCCAATTGCTATTTTTAGACGCGGAAGACCCCGAGAAAGATATTTACCTCTATATCAACTCCCCAGGGGGTTCGGTAACAGCAGGTATGGGCATTTTTGACACGATGAACCACATCCGCCCCGACATTTGCACTATTTGTCTCGGTTTGGCAGCCAGCATGGGCGCTTTTCTGTTGAGTGCCGGCGCTAAAGGCAAGCGGATGAGTTTGCCTCACTCCCGGATTATGATCCACCAACCTCTAGGCGGAGCTCAAGGCCAAGCAACCGATATTGAAATTCAGGCTAAAGAGATTTTGTACCACAAACGCCGCCTGAACGAACATCTTGCCAACCATACCGGTCAGCCACTTTCCCGCATTGAAGAAGATACCGAACGGGATTTCTTCATGTCCGCTGAAGAAGCAAAGGACTACGGATTAGTCGATCAAGTGATTGATCGCCGTCCTTCCGCCAGCAGACCGATCGCCGCTGTCGTCTAAATGAAAAGTTAAAAATCAAAAATGGGGAATATTCTTCATTTTTGATTTTTAATTTTTAATGGTGATATAGCAGTTTTCAGTTGAGTGAATTACAGATATCGGGCGCTGGACCCGGCGCCGTGTCCCGTTTCCCTACTGTATTTCATACAAGTGAAAACTGCTATATGTAGATCCCTATAAAAAAACATCACACCTAGAAACCCATTTCTGTAGGGGCAGTGCGCACCGAGCACCCTACATAATTACGTCGGGCAAAGATTCGAGATATTGCAGGAAGTCGAGCAATTCTACTTGATTTAAGAAATGGCGCGCTTCTTTGCCATAACCTTGTTTGAGATGATCTTTTCCGTGGCTGGGAGTCCACTTCAACCGCTGGATTTCCTCAGTGGTTCTGCTGTAGATTTCCAGATATTCTAGGAAGTCCCCCAACTGTTCGCTAGAAAGCTCTCTCTGGGACGACTTGCCGTAATTGTGTTCGAGACAGTCAGTTTCTTGTTTCTTAGTCCATTTCAAGCGCCTGAGGATTGCTTCTATATGGGCGATCGTATCAGAATTATCCTCGATCGCATCGCTCGGGATTCCCACCGCGATCGGTTGCAATTCCCTGACGGAGGCCGCACCCTGTAGCACTTCACTTTGGCTAGCAGCCGGCACATCCAGTTCCGGAAGCGGTTCCCCGTAGCTGGAAGAAAGCCAAGCGTCCGAGTCTAACTGCTTCGGTACAAATCCAGTAGCCTCCGCCCGATCAACCGTTGGCGGCAGCGGTTCCGCTACAGGTGCGATCGGCTCTTCATTTAATTTCGCTTCATTTTTGACAAAATTGCTTTCATGTGGTATGGGCAATTTGTCGGCAACAGGCATTTCTAGAACAGGAAGAGGAGCAAGAGCAGGCCCAAGCGGAACGGGAACAGCATCGGTCGGGGGAACGGGAACAGCAGCAACCGGAGCAACCGGAGCAACCGGAACAACCGGAGCAACCGGAGCAACCGGAGCAACCGGAGCAACCGGAGCAACCGGAGCGGGAGAAACACTCGCGCTCGCACGATCGGGCGCTGCAAATCCGAGGACAGCGATCGCTCGCAACCGGGCGCGGTCTTCAGCATCCTCAACAGACTCAGCAGCAGACATAGCCGTAGCAAGAGTTTTGCCGTCAACCTGAACCAGACAGCGAACAACAAACTTACCGTGATGAACAGTCAGCAACTCACAGATTAACTGTCCAGCGGGATAAAGGGCGCGAAATTCAGCAAACATAATTTTTTGACCCCGAAACCAGAAGGGGCTTATGACTTAAGTGTAGTACAGCCCAGAGAAAACAATTTTCTGAAAGCACATATTCAACATACAATAAATTAAAGGTGAGTCATCCGCGCAACCTTTCACGCCACTAAACCCCATCCCACATCCAGCGGTTTAAGCTAACAAGCATCGGGCGTCATTTCTATCTATAGGAGATGACACAGCAACTAGCAAAAGTAGTAAAAGTCTCCGGTTTTGTGTACCTTGCACTTTCTACAGCACAGATTGCTCCCGACCCGCTCGTTGCACCTCTGTCCGCCAGGGCAGATTGCGTGCAAAAAACAGGGGCATCGCAGCAGTGAGGTACTAGCAATTTTGCCTTGATCCGGTAAATTCTTTGCTAAAGCAAGAGGCAAGAGGCACTTCAAAAGGAAGAAGGAACAAGGCAGAAGGAACAAGGCAGAAGGAAGAAATGCAAATTTTCTCCCTCTCCATCCCTCCATCGGCTCATCCTCGACTCAAGCCGTTGCTTTCAGTATCGAGCCATCTTTTAAGAACCGACAGGGGCTTTCTAATTCGCGAAGTGCTCGGCGCTGCTGACCTAAAAGCAAACAAACCAATGCTAAAAAATTGTATTGGGTAATAGCGTGCGGGACTGTTTTCTGCACCGTCAGCAGTCAGTTCAAGACAGACAGCAGACAATTAGCACGAACAAGGTGGCTGTGCTCGCGTCTCCACCTATTAACCCGCGCATTTGTTGGGAAGCAGGCACAGCGAGGGCCCGAAGGGGCGCGGCTGATTTCGCCAAAATAAGACTAATTGCTGGAAACAAGAGGATCGATCGCTACATGGAATTTTCTATCGCTGCACTGCTGGCAAATTTTACAGAAGACAAATTAGTGGCCCCTAAAGCATTGGAGAAAAAACTCGACTGCAACGACGCCACCAGTCAACTCAAACTTCAAATCGCATTAGAAGCTCTAGAGAAAATTGGCATATTAGTCAAAGACAAAGGCCGCTATCGCCGAGTAGCTGAAGACGACGTAGTAGAAGCAAAACTGCGCTGTTCGAGCAAAGGATTTTGCTTTGCAATTCAAGACGCCGAAGGCTCAGAAGACGTTTACGTACGGGAAAGTCACCTCTCGACAGCTTGGAATGGCGATCGAGTCTTAGTCAAAATCATCAAAGAAGGTAGCCGCCGCCGATCGCCCGAAGGCGAAGTCATGCTCATCCTCGAACGCGCCAACCCCTCGGTACTGGCGCGAGTCAAGCAAACCTCCACTCCCACCGGCCGCCTCAGCTACAGAGCAATTCCCCTGGACGATCGCCTGCTGTTTGAACTAGACTTGCTCGCAAACGGCACAAATCTCCAAGAGGCGATCGACCACCTAGTACACGTCGAAGTCAAACGCTACCCCCTCGGCACCCATCGGCCAGTCGGCAAAGTAGTACAGATACTCGGTTCCGACGCCGAAGCCGCTGACGACCTCGACATCGTATGCTGCAAACACGACTTGCCGCGATCCTTCCCCGGCACCGTCATCAAAGCAGCCGAAAATTTGCCCAGCAAAGTCAAAAAAACCGACATCAAAAAACGGCTAGACTTGCGTAATATCCTGACTGTTACCTTCAGCAAAAACGAACCGACAACAACCAACAGCGAAAACGATGCCCCCCAAGCCCAGGAGGAAAATCTCTCCGAGGGAGCAGCCGAAAACGAGTTTGACCCGACATCATTCCTGTCCGATCCGCCAGTGGAACGCGCTTTGTCGATCGAAACCCTGAAGTCCGGCGGCTGGCAAGTAGGAATCCACATCAGCGACGCCGCCGAGTACGTGCAGCCAGAAACCCCGATCGACCGCGAAGCCCGCAAGCGAGGCACCGCCGCCCATCTGGGAGAAAAAATCATCGCCGTACTGCCAGAAATCCTCAACGAGCGCTGCTCTCTGCTGCCAGATACCGAACGGCTGGCCTTCAGCATACTGCTCACCCTAGACGAATCAGGAGAACTCATAGAATACGAAATTCAAACCAGCGTCATTCAAATTGACTACCACCTCACCTACCAGCAAGCTCAAGCAATTATCGAACCAGGCGAGGCCGAAGATCACCCTTTGTCCTCGGCCCTGGGTCCTTTCCTCGATCAAATCTCCGCCGCCTCACAGGCTGCCAGACAGGCAAGGCTCAAGCGGGGAGCTTTTGAACTAAATTTGCCCGACGCTAACTCTCACTTCGACGACGAAGGCGAATTAGGAGCTTTTGCAGTCGCTCCCCCCGCCCAGTCGGCTGTCTCCGAGTTGGTGGTACTTGCCAACCAAGCTGTCGCCACCCACCTGCAAGCCTTGGGAGTCCCAGCAATCTACCGCGTCCAGCCGATGCCAGACCCGGCAGACATTCAAGAGTTCATCAAACTCTCGAACAACCTCGGAGGCGAACTGTATCTCGAAAGCGAAGAAGAAGTTCTGCCCTTTGACTTTCAGCGATTTACCCAGCAGTTTGCCGGCCTGAAGTCCGAAAGAGTTCTCACCTATCTGCTGGAAGACACCATGAAGCCCGCTGTTTACAGCACAACTCCCAAGCCGCACTTCGGTTTGGCGCTGTCAGAGGGTTACACGCGCTGCACTTCGCCGCTTTCCCGCTACGCCGATTTGCTGGTGCTGCGGGTGTTGCAGGCTGTGTTGGAGCAAGGCCGCAGCAGCCGCACTACCAGGGCTAAGGAAAAAGTCAACCTGCACCATTCCTCCTGTCACGGTCAAATTACTTGGAACGTTCTCCCCCCAGACTTGCACCACGAATTTGAGACGGAGTTTGCATCGGTAGTAGTACACCTAACCGAACGCGAAAGAGTTGCTGAAGACGCTGAAAGCGATTTGCAGGGATTGAAGAAAACCGGATTGATGAAAGAACGCACCGGTCAAACTTTCCAGGGTTTGATTACAGGCGTGCAATCTTATGGTTTCTTTGTGGAAATTGAGGTGCGGCCACCCGAGAGCGACATCTTGCGTGTTGAGGGATTGGTGCACGTTTCTTCGCTCAAGGATGACTGGTACGAATATCGATCGCGCCAGCAAACTCTAGTGGGTCGCAAAAACCGCAATCAGTACCGTTTGGGCGATCGGGTAGAAGTTCAAGTCAAGAGTGTTGACTACTACCGCCAGCAAATTGATTTAGTTGCAGTTGGTGGTGGCAGCCAAGCTTTTGATGATGATGAATAATCAGTTGACAGTTGACAGTTGACCGTTAACTTTTCTCAATACTTAGTTGTCATGGTCTAGCAACTAAGTATTAATAAGTTAGCTGCCAACTATACTCAGCAATCATCCAAAAATAATTAAGGGCTAATATCCAATCCGGTAGCATCGTCGCGCGTCAAATCCAGTCAAAACTCAACAATTACGGACGGTGCCACCGGAATTTATATAATTTATCTGCGTTAATCTGTGTTAATCTGCCTGTATCTGCGGTGAAAAAAAGAGAATTTGTTAACCGCAGATGACAAGGGATGGACGCTGATTCACGCAGATTAAGAGAAGAAACCTATGAATAATTCCGATGCTAACAGATTTGATCTAACAACTAATTACTAACAACAGTCAACCGTCAACTAACAAATAACTAATGACGAATAACTACCCCCTCATTGTAGGAGTTACCGGTGCATCAGGACTGATTTATGCGGTGCGAACTCTGAAGTTTCTCTTGGAGGCCGATCGAGCTATTGAACTGGTCGCTTCTAAGTCTACTTACATCGTTTGGCAAAGCGAACAGAACATCCGAATGCCTGCAGAACCGACTCTGCAAGAGGAATTCTGGCGGGAACAAGCAGGAGTACCCACAGCAGGTAAACTCCGGTGTCATCCGTGGCAAGATGTCGGTGCTAATATTGCTAGTGGCTCGTTTCGCACCCAAGGGATGATGATTATTCCCTGTAGCATGAGTACACTAGGCAAGTTGGCGACTGGCTTGAGCTCGGATTTGCTCGAAAGAGCGGCCGACGTTCAACTCAAGGAAGGGAGAAAATTGGTACTTGTGCCTCGGGAAACGCCTTTTAGCTTGATTCACTTGCGGAATTTGACTACCTTGGCAGAAGCTGGAGCTAGAATTGTGCCAGCGATTCCCGCTTGGTATCACAATCCGCAAACTATTGAAGATTTGGTAGACTTTGTGGTGGCTCGCGCTTTAGACCAGTTGGGGGTAGATTGCGTTCCTCTCAAACGCTGGAAGGAAGAGGAGTAATAATTAGTCATTAGTCATTAGTCATTAGTCATTAGTCATTAGTCATTAGTCATTAGTCATTAGTCATTAGTCATTAGTCATTAGTCATTAGTCATTAGTCATTAGTCATTAGTCATTAGTCATTAGTCA
>Ga0247770_1001463_pt1 | contig 18177 bp, 11 predicted proteins | sample UWRJL136409B6_FD_179943 | JGI IMG/M metagenome (GOLD analysis project Ga0247770, IMG submission 179943) | Plant litter microbial communities from Arlington Agricultural Research Station in Wisconsin, United States - UWRJ-L136-409B-6 | ecosystem: Environmental > Terrestrial > Plant litter >... | reverse complement strand
GCAGGCCAGATACCCTTTTTGGTATTAATAGGATTTGGACCGAATCGGATCAGGGCCTCGGCCATAGTCTTCACACCGTGCTGGGGTGTGAACGTGTATTTCGACTCGAGCCGACCAGAAGTCCACCCTCCTGGTGTGGAAGTGTTTCGCCAAGGGACAATCTGGACTGTCTCGCCACCGCTGATTTGCACTTCATGCGGCCGGGCCATGTACGTTTCCAGCTCATTGTTAATGCGGAGATAGCCCTCCAGGATGTTCCATTTGCTTTGTTCGGGAAGTCCGCCGTCGGGGCCGGGGAATGTGTCAGACCAGATGACGTTGTACCCTGGATAGAAGGGGGGACCCCAAGCGAAGGCATTTTGATGCGTGGCGAGTAAAAACAGAAATGCGCGGTAATACATTATGTTGTTAATAAACAGATGTCGGATTTTTTGGGAGTACATGTAAGTGAGCTTGAATATGAATGCAGAATCCAGGTGTCTGTTTTATTCAGGACTTAGGAAGGAGAATGTCACGGATAAATGAAGCTCTTGCTGCAAAACATTCACGTCAGTTACATGAAAATCCACATCAGCGGATGAGAATAATCAAGCTTGGCTTCCGAAAACCTGGTCTTGAAATCTGAGAGGTTGCCCCGTCATTCCTATCTTGACGTCACATAACAGGGTTCGGTCGGGGCAAATCATCAGACGATACACGTCGCAAGGGTTGAGACGAATCAAAATGGGGGAAATGCTCGTTAGCGAGTTGTCAGCTTTTCAGTGGATGGGATTGAAGTGGACGCAACCAATCATTTCTGGTCAGCGCAGCCAAAATCAGGTTGTATCGTTATATATAGCAACATGCTCACCCAATTGTCATGCGCTCCTCACAAGAACTGTCTTCGACCACGTAGGGAAGCAAAACTGGAAAGGCAAAACACGGCATCCTCCCTCATACCGAGACGAGATGTGAGCCTGACTACGAGAGCTGCGAGGACTAGCTGAACTCAAAGTACATTTTCGGCCAAATAATTAGCAGAAGGGGGCCCGAGCACCGAGATTGTGGCATTTGCGCGCTCAATGTTCCTATTAGTTTTTTTGGGCCCATTCCACCCCTGCCACATAAATATCATGTTGTCTTTCTTTGGGTGTTTGGCCCTCGATTCAAATCAAACCACATATCATTGTCTCCACTTGGGGACAGCTCAGCGACCAGTAGGATTTCTCTGACAATCCCCCGACAAATCGTCAACTGGGTCCAATGAGCTTACAATTAGAACGCCGTGTTACCATCGAGGGCCCGGTTGGGCTGAAATCCCCGAACCTTCCCCTTGCTAGTTCAAGAACAGAGCCATAGTCGGAGAATTCAACATCCACCTCGAGCATCAACCCTGACATCACCAGCAAGCCACTCGCGATACGGTGAGTGTGCTGACTCAGCACCGGCATCTAGCGGCAGCAGCTGGATGGTGCCAGTCGAGTAGAGGCTCGGCCGAACACCCTTTTCACGATCGATGCCCGCGCTATGAAACACAGCGTCAGCCTCTACAGCGCCTGTGGTATAGTCGGTTTCGCACTTGCGTCCGAGGGGCTCGGCGTAGCACAACGGCAGCCCCTTTTCATCGCGTTGACCAACATGCGGGCCAAAGGTTATCTAAGTCACCACCGTCAAGTCCTCAGGCCGGATTATAGAAGTTTCAAAGGAGTGTTGCATGTCCTCATTGCCTTTCGCGCTACCTGGCGAGGGCACTTTCAGCCTGTGGATGAAAACCCTACAACATAGTCAGCTAACCACGGTACCCTAAGTAGGTACAAGGGGGGGAGCGCCAGAAAACGGACCGGGCAGCCCGGACATAGCTCTGCAGCTCGGCCTTGACCAGCGTCTTCTTGGCCGGCTGCCAGCCAAACATGGCGCTCTGCTCAAGCTCGGGATTTAAAGCGCCACATCGCGTAACAAGTTGACCAGCGACATGTCGTCGACGCGCGGGCGCGGCAGGTCGGGAAGCACACGCAGGCCGTTAGCGTAGACCCAGGTCAGGATCCACTCGTGGAAGGCAAGGAAGGGCCATTGTGACACGGCTACGAGCTCAGCCTCGAGGAAGAGCTTTGCGGCGCTTAGCGACGGCCCCGCCGCGCCGGCCTCGGCCGCCCGCCGCACCTCGGCGTACCGCTTCTCGCGCTCCGCCAACGCCGCCGCGTGCGCCACGGCCGTCAGGTACGCCTCCTCTGCCTCCTGGGCGTCGCGCTGCGCGGCGATCAGCGAGCGCGTCCGCACAAGCACTTACGCGCCTTGGCGCCGAACTCGCTGAGCCTGGGGATGGCTGGTTCGACCTTCTCAATGTCGTGCAGCTGCGCCTCCGAGTCGATCTCGAAGTCGTCCCAGGCCGTCTTGAGCTCGTACCAGTCGAAGGCGCCCGTGACGTGCTCGGGCGCGCGGAAGCTGCCTACGCCTTTGCGCATGGTGTCGTCCTTGGCTATAATAGCGTCGGCGCTCTCCTTGTCCGCGCCGCTCAGCTCCTTCTTGGCCGCCTCGAGGATGTGTGAGCCTTGCCCTTGCCCATGCGCTCCAAAATCTCGGCCAGGGTCTTCGTGTTATCGGCCTTTCGATGCTGTCTTGCATCTTCTTGAACTTAAACGGCTGGAATGAGATGAAACTTGGTATATTCCTTGAGCTAACGTAGAGAAGCATACATGGGCACTATGCCATGCACCGAGTAACGAGAATCAAGTCTCCTTGGTCGATCCTGCGCACACAAGAAGTACTAATAGAAAAGCAATGACACGAATCAGACGACTTTGAAAGTGTACCTCCCAGAGAACCGACTACGCCCTAGGGGGTCCCCCGGATCAATCCAAGGCTGTTTCCCAGCGGGCAAGTTGATTCGGCTCATCTTCTCAACAAGAAGATCTCCGAGACCCCCAGCCAACAAAGACGCCAGCATCAACTTTTCCCCCGAAACCGGTTCAGCAGCTCCAATAGCTGAACTAGAAGAGGCTATCTGAGGACCATCAACCTCAGAGGTCAAGCTTCATAAATACAGTCCAAGACTGTGCTGAAATGGAATAGCAAATCGGCCAATCCTCTTGAACTTGCCTTCATACGTTAGTCTATCGCCGGACTCAATCGGTATAGGTTCTAGCAAAAGTCCAATAGCTTCTTTTTCAAAGAGTTTGATGCAAGTTTATCTCAAAAACTTGATAGATGGGCTAGGTCGGTCTATATCGGAGGGGTCATCTAGGCAGATCACGGCCTTTTGACGGGTGCCGGGTCTAGGGGTTGTCAGGTCGAACGGGTAGAGATTGATGATGACTCCTTGGTACTGGAACAGCGGTTCAGCCAGTGTGGGCGTCTCGACCCCAGCCTCTAGATGCTGAAATGGGAAACACGGGATCAACGGCGCCTCGACTAGCATGTAACCGTCATCGACCTTGCCGAAGGGCCCTCCGTTGGTCTCGAGTTCGACAAATATGATATCGCAAATCGGTTGCAGGACGGGCTTGTGGAAGACAACCTCACCATCAATGCTGGCCCACGACCAAGACGGCGCTCTGTATTGTGCGGGACGACGAGGAGTAGAGACGAGACCCCAGCCCAAAAACATGGTTGGGGAGGGCTCCGTCCAAAGTCCGGCAGCCCACGACTCGGACGATATCCCGTTGACGCGGCCAAACCACTCCCCGATGCCTGCCAGGGCCACGAGCTTGTCGGATTCGACCGTCAGTTTCAGTGCGCTGAACTGTCGGATATATTCCACCCACAGCATCGGGGAGGATTCTTGGAATTGCGCGGTCATATCGGCCCTCGACCGGTGGAGGTTGGATCCCGGCCTCCAAGGCGTGCGCTTGGGAAATGGCTCGTTACAAGCCAGCAGCGAGGAGCTCCACCAAATCTGATCAGCTGCGCAGTGGGTTATCTTAGCAGACAGCACGGCCTCCTGAAGGACCTAGGCTCTCTTGTTCAGGGGACCATGCTCCACGAGCTCGAAGAACTGCTGCTCTCCGGATATGTCGAGCCGGCCCTGCTCGAGGCTGAAAGGATCCCCGGGCTCCGAGCCGGCCATACCATCACCTTTCTTCTCGGGAGTAAGCAACCCCGTCCAGGTTGCGTCGACCAAGCATGGTCTCCGGAGTAGGGTCTCCGGAAAGAAGAGCCCACCTTCCGGCCCTGCCAACGCAGTCGCCGCGATGTTAACCTGGCCGTTGTAACACACGCTTGCCATGAACAGGGACTCTTGAAGCCAGTCGGCCAGGCCGTCTTGCACTATACAGAGGGAATCAATCCAGATATAGCGAATATCCAGCTCGAGGGCCAATGGGACCGCAACCTTGAAGGTCTTGGGTAGCTGGGTGAAAGGAATTGATCTGGAAAGAGCTGAGTTGGTGCTACGTGTGAGCTTGATCGGCTGGCCCGCGCCCCAGCAATGGCTCAACGTTGCATAAGATGTGGCGGTGGGGAGGCTCCATCCCTGCACAAGTTGCAATTCTGGGTGCTGGCTGAGACCTTTGCCCTGGTCAATGCGAATTAGGCGCGTCGGCAGAAGTCTTTCAAAGGTTCCGCTATCCTGAATGCGGTCCAGGAGGGGGGATCGGACCCAGTCGCGGAGCGTGTCAAAGACAGCTTTTCTCGAAAGGGGGGAAAACCCCAGCCTTCATTAGTGACAACTTTCGCCGTTGCTCCAGTCTCGTGGTAGTCTAAAGCGAATTAGGTCATCACAGAAACTGAGGACAAGTACCAGATTGCCTCCTCACCCTTGACCCAGGTTACGGGTACTGAGAGGTGTTTCCCAAGAGAGAGCGGCGAGCTGCTTTCTCTTGATTGACGTTCGGTCGTAGCACCCGTCTTGCTCCCTCCCCCTCTTGACGACCACCGTCAACAGAATGCCAAGCACCAGTAAGAAGGTACTTCCAACGCATCGCTCGGCCTATCTCCCACCGACATCATCAATGCTGTCAAATATTGTTGGCAATAGAATACGTGGCATCTGTGTTTGGAGCTACCTCGGGGCTCACCCAGGAGCCCAACTTTCAGGCCCCCTATAAACACCAACCCTCCTCCTCCCGGAAATCCCCTTCATCTCCCCAATTCGATACACATCCCTATCCCCATACCTGGCAACCTCCCTCACCTTCTGCCTCCACCTTTTCCCATCCACAGCTGCCATCCCCTCAAACTCCTCCAACACCGGCGAGTCACAAACCAGGTACATCAACCCCACCAACGTATCCAGCTCAGCAGGCACATCCACCTCAGGACTCTTCATCCCATCCCAAAAACTCCACACTAAAACAACCATCATCATGAACAGAATTACCAGCGAGGCCGAAGCGCATGCGAGATGTGTAGGCCAGGTGTGGACATTTCGAAAGGGGATGTTGGATAGCAGGATGGGCGCGAATTTCGATAGGATCGTGACGAATGCCACGGATGCGAGGAGATAGTTTCCCTGGAGGGTTGCGGTCCATAGGCCGGCGTAAGGTGTTGTAGGGGGGGATATGAGGATGCTGCCTGTAGTAGGTCTTGGGCGGCGAAGGTGGGGGTGACGGTAGGGAGTGATCCTTGCTGTTTCTGTTTCGCAAACACAGATGTTAGTATAGAGATACCTCGTGGGAGGTGAGCGAAGAAGATGAGAGGAACATACGGGAGAAAATCCCCTCCCAAACTAGGGAGATGACGGCACCGAGGCCTGCGAAGATGAAGCGGATGCCGAATCCTTGGTTGTCAAAGAATCGTTCGAAAGGCGTGTCAAGCGTCGTTGTTTCGTAGTATAGGATCAGAATGAAGAAGCCGCAGACAAGGAGGAAGAAGCCAATATCGGCCAGATGATTCCACGTGCGTTTTGTGAAACCCCTTGGTAAGCTCTCCGTGACGCGTTTCTTTGTGTTCTCGATGGACTGAATACCGCCGTCTAACGTCCGAAAATTCGACGCCATAGAACGAGCTCGACGACTCTGAAATCTCCCAGTCTTGTTGGTATCCGAATGGTCCGAGTCATTGTCGGTAGGAATGATCCCATACCGGGTATCGCTGCCTCTCAAACGAGACCACCCCAAAGAGAAGGACTTTCCCTCCAACAACTTCACCACCTCTTCATTCCCAATACGTCCCCCCTCCCGAGTCGGCTCTATCGCTGAGAGAATCCCCCTCATCCACTCATCCCCCAGAAGCGAAGCCACAACGCCCACATTCCACGGATCGACCGCGACTCCTGACCTCATCCGACGAAGCAGCACCCCAAGACCCAACACTAGCACCGCCATAAATAGCAGCAACCCCTCAGCCACCAAAAACGGCGCCTCAAATATCCACACGCTCATAATACACCCCCTTAATCTATCAACCGTGCACTGCCCCGACAGCCTAAACCCAACCGCCTCACTCGCCACCGAGGTCAGCACCGCCGCCGACAAAACAAGCAAATCACTCAGGATCGGCACCAACTCCCCAAACTTGAACAAACAGCGCAGACTGTGCAGCGGCGCTGTGACTTTACAAGGCGCTAGACAGAGCGAGTCACGCGCCGTCGCCCCCTTTGGTCCATGTCGCGCCAGGGCAAAGAAGGGGAGCATCAGTTTGATGTTTGTGTCGAGGATCTGCACGGGGATGGAGAGGATGGTTGTGAGGAGGGTGGGGAGGAATAGGCCGATGAAGTAGGTCCCTTCTGAGACAACGTAGACTTGTTTCCTGGGCCGGGGTAGGTTGGGAGTAGGGGGGTTGGTTTGATGGGGAGGAGGAAGGGGTGCCGTGCCTGCCGGGAGTGAGTACCCTGTGCGAGTGGTGAGGAGTCCGTTGGAATCTACAAGTGTCTGGTCGTAGGCTGCGATGGTTGTTGGGACGCCGTTGGTGCCGATGAGGGTCACCAGGTATGCCCCGGCCGTGGCTGTCGGTTGTCCTTTAGGGCGCGTGAATGTCGTGAACGAGGTAGCTCCTGGCTGTTCGAGGCCTGATCTGCTAGGGGCGGCTGGCGATATGCTGCTTGCGATAGGTATCCAGATGGACTCCCCAGGGGCTTGAGTCGCCGTAACCCGGTACGTAGTAGCGCCGACTGTCACGGGTACATCGGAACTACCAACGCGGGTGGTAGTCACAACCGACCCGACAACAACCTGAAAAACAGTCGTGTACACCCGCCGATCATAATACGGACCGCCCCTCGCCCTATCGATATCAGGATCCATCGGGCACTTCTTCCTGCAGCGATCCAGCGTCGCGCATGCCTCCCCTAATAGCAACCCCATGAGATTCCAGCCATCCTTATACCAAGTATTAGGACCCCACGGCCTGCTTCCCATTTTTGACTCGTCAAGGAGAAAGGGGTCCGCAAACTGGTAAACGCAATCGGGCGGCCCATCGCTATACCACTGTCTGACCGAGCCGTACCAGCACTGTTGGAAATCGCTCGGCACATCGGTCCGCATGTCGTCATCCGGGTTGACTGGCTGCTGGCCGGGGGGGCCGGGCTCCCATAGACATCTAGCCACGAGGCGGACGAGCGGAGGTTCGCCGCGGATCTCGGCGTACTGTGAGGGATCGACGCGGAGAATTTGTCTTAGCTTGGATGAGGTATTGCCCCTACCGTAGAACTCGTCTATGTCCACCAACATGGGATAGGAGGAATTGTTGAGAGAGGTTTGGTTGGATAAGGGAAATGCCCATTTTCTTGGGGCGTCGTCAGTGTTGGCTGGTGTGGTCGTGCTGGCGCTGGCGCTGGCGGACGTTGGAATAGGAGCGCGATTGGGGGCTGCGACTCGACCTTGTAACGTCGGGAGGTTGATTGGTACTTCTTCAGGAGCGGATCCAGGCCCATCTGTAACGGGCAGCAATCTGCGGGCGCCTTGGAGCAATCCCACGAATGTGCAGATGGAGAGGAAGAGCACCGACAGATACAGCCACCTTAACGGAACTGGCTTGTAGTTTAAGGTGCCTTTGGTGTTCGCCTTGCCGTTCATTTTGGTGCCCGTCTGTGCTGTCTTGCGTGGCGCCATGGTCCAAGACAAGCATTTGTAGCGCCGGGAGTGCTGAGTTCTTTTCTCTCTCTCTGGCGGCACTTTTGATACCAGTTGATGAGGACTGTTTAACAATTGACGCATGGTGGGGATTGGACTTTTGTGAGCGTTGAAAATCCGCCAGTGTGGCGCGGCCAGGCTTGTGCGACATCTCAATCTACTAATCTGACCAACCTAGAACTCAAGACAATTACAACAGCCAATTGTGAGACCGGCCGATATTCCAGCTGCAAGGTATGGTGGCTCTGGTGCGGCACGGTACAGCTCGGCAAGCCGCCTGACTTTGATGGAGCCAATGGCGAGTATTGATTACATTCGGGTGTGTAAACCCGTGGCACAACTCGTAAAGTGGTCTCTTTCGTCACTGCGTTATTCAGAGCATTCGATTTCCAATCGAGCGTCGCGAATTGTCGTGGATGTCAGGTCCAAGCCCCCCTCAAAGGGGTTGGTCGCCCAGGCGCCGCGCTAGCCCACATGGGCCCTTATTATCCTCGTTCCATTCCTTTTACTCGCGCTGAGGCAAATAACAAACTCATCTTGTCTCTGCGACCGCCATGAGCCTGGGTTTCGCAGATGGGGTCTCGGCACTTCGCACCACCGTCATAGCCACATCCGAGGCATTGCATTGCTGCAGGAGGTGAAAACCGTCGAGATGTTCACTAGGATCGTGGGCCGGTCGAACTGAGGAAGCTCATTTCCCCGAGGACACGTTAAAGTTGAAATGGACGCTTATTGCGATGCAACATCGTACCCAAACATCGGCTGGAAAAAAGAAGCTGGTGTTACAGGGGTTGGCGGGATGTGTCAAAGGTGGTAGAGAGGGAGGGGTTACAACCCAAGAGATAGCAGTGCAACAGTATACAATGCAGTTTTTCGCCTGCAGGATTTATTCTTGGAACAACAACAATCGCAACACTTGCTATTTTGCGCTTTGTAATAGTTTCCTCCACAAGCCTTTCCACTATTCCCAAATATAAGAAGGAGGTCTCTGGCTTTGCCAGAGACCACAAAACAAGTAATACAATCACACAACTGCAACCCCATCAATTACTTATTACTTCGACTCCAGTGTCTGCCGTGCTTCTGAGAGACACTGGACTCGAAGTAATGTGCCGTGCCTCTGACAGGAGATGTGGCGGTGCTTGGGCACAGCCGACGGGGCTCCAGAGCTGCATTAAAGGATCACTCGTTTAAACGGATAAAGTCGAAGAGGAGGAGAACAGCTAGAGAATGTAAAATAAAGCTCCTTCTCTGGGATTCTGTTCTCCTGGGCGCTCGCTTCCGCACCGCGTCCGCATACTAATGCCACAATGAGTGTCGATCCAGCCAATGTCTACGTTGGCCTCTGGTCCGACTGGACTAAAGGTCGCATCCTAGGTGCCGTAATCACTGTTCCCTCGTGGGCTGGGACCGTAGTGGTTGCCATGCTGGCGGTTTTCATCCACGCGGCCGGTATGCATCTTTGGCATCTCGTCCGCTTCGCTCTGCACCAACTCCTCACGACAGACAAGGGCATCCACCCGATCGGGCTGCAGGCCCAGCTACTCCTTCGCAACGACGACTCGGCCGGCAGCACTGGCGTCCGCCTTCTGAAGCTTTTGTGGCACTGGAGAGGACGCTCAGCACCCTTGGTACGGCCCTCCGCCCTCGGCGTCATAGGTCTTATCTTCGCCGCCTGCATTGCCCTGACTGGCACCTTCTCGTCTGCCATCTTGGACACGACCTAAATCTCCGTCCTCTTAAACTCGCCATACTGCGGCATGATTGACGAAAGCCCTATGGGAATAAGCGGCCTCTTTCTTGGCATGGATAAACTCGATGCCTTTGTGATGTACGACTATGAAGCGAAAAGTCGTGCGGCCACCTACGCGCGCCAGTGCTACAACGGCACTTCGCCGACCGAGTCGTGCAGCGGATTCGCCGTACCAGCTATCACTTGGGAGACGGATTTCCATGCACCGTGTCAATTTGCCAAGGAGATGTGTGATGGCCCAGCGATGGTTCAGGACACAGGTCGATTGAACTCGAATGCGATCTTTGGCCTCAATCTAGCACCGAATGAGCAAATCGACTTTCGACGCGTCATGAGCTGTGCACCCATTGTGCAGGACGGCTTCGCCCAGGTGGTTCCGTACAAGTTGGCGAGGACCTCCAACGCTTCCACGCCTGTGTTGCTAGTGAGTGAATCAGAAGAAGAAGCAACCATCTATTCGTATGGGGGGTGGGGCTTGGACCGCAATTACACCTTCAAGTTCGACTCTACGATTAATAAGCTAGTCTACACGTATACTGGGACGTAAGCTTTGCGCCTGCACTTATCTAAGACAAATTCATGCCTCCTCTTTAAACCTAAACTGACTTATTTCTATCTAGCTCAGTTGGATATTTTGGCAATCCTGGTGGCTGGAAGCCTATACCAGCCTTGAGGCGCTTTGACGGCAGTGTGGGTCTTATGTTTATCGAGGCAACGAACATTCGATACTTTAATCCGGTAGATGATCCCGTCTTTTCAGCCCACAAGCCTGAAGTCGTCCGCCTCTCAAATGGGCATAACTTCACGAGTTATCTCGCAGATCGAGCCGCGGGTGTCTTGGGCTGTGTTGATCAAGTAAATTCATTCCTTACACCATACTGCAGTGCCTGAGGACTGACTTGTCTCCGATAGCATCAAATCTGCAAGGCTCACGGGAATAACTGTTCAAAGCTTGGACTTTGGTCGACCATTGTAACCGAAGTCCTTGATACCCTCAATCTGACGGATATTCAGAAGGCAACTTTAACGATCTTCAATAACACCATCGCTTGGCTTACAGGCCCAAGTGAGGATACAACTGATAATTCAGTAGTACAACGACGCCTCTTCATAGGCAACATTCAGATTACCCTGCCATCGAACCAGTGGCAGATTAAGGTCGAGAGCTGGCATGCCCGAGTGATGTCAACAATACAGGCGCGCCTGGTCATCCACGCTGCAGGGCCAAGTACCGAGTCGATACGTCGATACATCGTGCCGCCGGCGACAGGCTCAGAGACAGCTCTGCCGGGTGCAGAGGGTGCGAGTTGGTCAGGGCTTCAACAACATCTCTGTCCTTGGTCTGTTACTCAGAGCAATCCTGGGCGTCTTGATCATCTTAGCAAGCTTAGCTCTTGATCCTGTTGTCGGCCAGCTCGGCCAAGCATCCAGGGGCAGGGCAGCGCGTTCCTTAAGGAGTTGGAATCACGATTATGTGCTTCAAATTCAGCGAGTTGCGTATGAGGGGCAGTCAGAGCGAAGGTGGGAAAACATCGATGGTGAGGTACCCATCACATCGGACGGTGAACCGCTGGTACCACTCAGGCAGGGCAGTCCGGTCATGTCACCGGTACATGTCGGTTCGTCATTTGGGACCAAAGGGCGGAGTGCGAAGAGCAGGCGACTCATTGGCTAAGGAAAGATTAACTATGAAAGATTTATATCACAATAAGAGCATTACTGTAACGCTTTGAGGGCGATAGGGTACAAGGACAAGGGTAGTGCATTTCAAGATGATGGAAGGTAATGTTGAAGGATTGGTGGGTTGTTCGATTGAAGCCTGACCCGTCTAGAGTCAGGGTCACCGCTACACGCTAAGGTCGTTGCTGACGTTCCTCGTCGTGATGACATAGGTTCTCTTACCGGTGCATGGATCTGACTGCAGCCACCGCAGAATCTGTTTCGCGATTTGGGCAACGGGTTGGAGGTGATTGTTCAGGACAACAGCTGGAAGGTGTGCCAGTATGTGTGGATCTCGGAGAAGGCATTGCGGGCTGACGAGGTGGATGGGGACACCTGCGAGGGCTCACTGGACAAGCAGTGCTATGACGCAATCCGCCGGAGTTTGGAGAGCGGAGCTAACTGGATGCCTGGCACTGCCAGAACACCAGTGAGCCTCAGCCACCAGAGTGACGATTCACGAATCCTGCAAAGTAGTCTATAAAGAAGGCTCTAGCTTCCAGCCAGAGCCAGAAGAACAAAGAGTAGAGGTGGAAGGTGGAAAAAGTGTGGGTGATGGCAGGCATCTGGACAGCGCCGGTGGGCGAAAGTCTTGGGTTTTGGATCTCTTCTCCTCTGAGGGTCACTAGACGTGCGGTATGATGTAGCCCTCATAAAACCTCGAGCCACGGCCAGGACCCTCGGGCCGAGTGGCTAAAGTCATCTTTCGTGCCCCGAGCCCGGGCCGAAGTGCCTACTTCGTACCATGTGTGCGAAAGCGCAATCTCTCAAAGGGGCCAGCTCTCCTACAAATATACCTCAGCACCTCACTAAAGTCCCTCTTATGTTGTGCTTATAAGTAGGTACCCCAATGGAAGGGTTTTCATCTCACTAAATTCCCCTCTGAGGCAACCAACTGAACGTACATCTACCTATACGAAGCGGAAATAATCACGCGTCCCGTACTTCCCAAAATGCGTCCTCAGTATATTTTTCCGTCCGTCTTCGCCATCTTCGGCGCAGTGTCGGCCGCCCCGACCACCCCGTCCAACCTAGCTGGCGGCATTTTTTATTCTCTCTTAATCCCTGCGAAATAACATGAATACGATACTAACTCGCCATCCTAAGATGATACGGGTGCCCCGGACGGTGGGTACTCAGATTGCTACAATACAGCGTGGTGGACGGATGATGATCTGATCGACGACGAATCTGACGTGGTGGAAGTAGGCCGATATGGCGGGCAGTGCGGGTGAAATGGTGCTAAGGTTGTGAGCCTGGAAGTTAAGACCGGGGGAAGGTTTTAATCTGGTAGACCACCAGCAGACAGGGTGGTCAAGTGTGTTCATCTGTCACTGCTGGTATCCAGGATATAGTATCCAGATATTACTTAGACAGCCATTACCGACAACTTCGTTTGCCTTTCAAAAGGCTGGCAAAATAACACTTGTTATTTTCCCGTCTTTGCCCCATGAATCTGCAGCTTAAACACAGCTGCATAATGTTTTAACCTCAGAGAACGTCTCTTTACACTATTATATAAGTAAGCTAGGTAAACAAGTTAGCGCTCTTACTGGTAAACTTAAATAGCTAGCTAGTTTTAAGTCTTAAAGGGCGCTGTTAGATAGTTAAGGCTTTCTTAATCATTATAGCTATAGTTCTACCGCAAATTTAAAGGCTTCTAATAACTCCTTACAGGACAGCTCTCTTTCATCCTCCATATCAGCTCTTATAATAGCTGTGTTAAGTAATAAAATGTTATCATCTTTAACCTAGTTATTATTTCCCTTAAAAGGGTTAGTAGGAGGTAGTGTGGATATGGTAAGGGGAGGAAGGAGGTGTTTAGGAGTTTAATACACAGCGTTTAAATCTGTAATGCTAATATTATATTATAACCTGCACCTAACACAAGCCTTAACAGGTTTAAATAGGTTAAGACAGAACGTATAGGAAGACTCTAAAGGCTAGGTAGGTGTTTTGAAGACGGCTTATTAAGCTAGCACTTCTAAACGGGGGTTTAATATTACTATAAGTCGCTATTATTATAATACATAAAGGTAAGTCTGAACAGTAAGATATATGAATAGTTAAATATTAGCATGAGGAGCTAGGAGTCCTTTATAGCTATCATGGTCACGATAATGTCTATCTATACTTGTGACGACCCTGCAGGCCGTCACTTGGGCCAGGGCGGCCCGACGAATTCCCCGCAGAAGGAACAGTGCAAGGAGACAGTACGCACGGTACTGCGCACTGGGCCAGGGGTGCAAAGACCCGAAGCCCCTACGACCAATCGTTGTTTGCTCACTCTGATCTCGCCAAGACCTAGTAATCAGGGTGAGCAACCCTGAAAGGTGATCACTCTGCTCACTGCCTTTTAACAAGAGCATAGTAATTAAGGTATAAGGTACCTCTTAGTTAGTTAATATAAATAGCCATGGTTATGCCCACAACCACCGTGAGGGACTCTGGTTCCTCACGTTAGTATTTAATTATTTATTTATATCCTACTATTTAGATTCACCTCTGTGTATTATAGTGATAACGACCTATAATGACATTAAACCCCCTATCTAAGAGTGCTAGCTTAATAAGCCGTTTTTAAAACGCCCCTTACCTGTTAGCGTCCTGCTATACGTTCTGTCTTAACCTACACTAGTCCTTTTAAGGCCTATATCAGGTATAGGTTATAATATAATATTAACATTTTAGTTCTAAACGTTATTTATTAAATTCCCAGACATTACCTCTCTCCTACTAACATATTAACTTTTAAAAAAGGTAAGGAGATTAAAGAGGTGTAAGCCCAGCCTTAGCTCCCCATTATTAATAAGTTAGCTACATACTTTAAAAACTTAAACCTTAATTAGTAGGAATTAGTTAAGGAACTTAATAAAGCCTTCCCTAAAGATATTAAAAGCCATATTAATCTTATCGAAAAACTCCAGGCTTAACTTAACACTATTAAGCTAGAAAATAATAACCTTAAGGGATTATAAAAGAAATAAGTAAAGCTCCCCCCACCCTTACACTTTAAAGGAGACTTTACATAGCTGGAGTCCTGGATAACCTAGCTTTAGAGCTATATCACCTACTATAATAAGTAGTTCTTTAAAAAAGAAGGAAAGGTCAGGTTTACCAAAGCCCTACTAGACAGAGTAGCCGCTCGTTAATATAAACCTTATATAAAGATAATTAATAACCTCTTTATAAACAGAGTATGTAAAAAGGCCCCTAAGATTTAAACTCTTTTTAACAACTTTAACGTGTTTATTAACTAACTTTAAACTAAGTTTAAAGAACTAAACGCCCTTAAACAGGCTAAGTAACGTTTTATAACCTTAAGGTAGACGTCTTTAATCCTTAACTTCTCTACACGCTTTAAATTAAAAGTAGTAAAGACTAAGCTTAGTTAAGAGGCCCTAATAATATTATTTTAAAGTGGCCTAAAGGAGCATGTCATTAGAGACCTTTACTGAGAAGATTAACTAAATCACCTTTAAGAATTAATTAAGATGGCTATTAAGGCTAATAATTAATATTATAATCACTATTATTAAAAGAACTTCTAGAAGGAACAAACCCCTTACCAGCTAAGTAAATTAAAAAAGGGGAACTAATTAACCACGATAAGTTATCACTCTAAGCTAATAGATATTAATATAGTAAACTGTTAAAATTAACCTAACTATAATAAGCCTTAATAATAATAATAGTAAAAGCAGTTTAAGGACCTGTTACAGGTTTAATACTTTAACTATAATAAGAAAGGATATATAACATAATAATACCTGTTACTAAAGTAAGTTAGTTAAAAGCCTGTTTTAAAAGGAGGAAAGTATATTAAGTTTAACTTAAAAGATATTTATATTAAGATAACAGGTAATGAAAAAGACTACATTTAAATAAATAAGTGTAACTTAAAAGATAAGAAAGAAAAGGAAAAACCCTAAGATATAATATACCTAATCCTTAAGGGTGTCTTAAAAGAGTTAGCTATAAAAGTACAGGTTGTAAAAGACTAACTCTAAGGTGGAAACTTAAAACTATTAAAGGTACAGGTTATAAAAAACTAACTTTAAAAAGAGATATTCCAGTTAGCTGTTATAAGCCTTAAAAGTCTCACCTTATAAGCCTAGGAATTAAGGAAGTTTAGGAAAGACCCTAATTTAAAAATTACCAGGATGGTAAAGGGAGTTAAAGAATTAACCCTCTAGGCCACCTAAATAGTAAAGTAAACCTTAAAAGGTAAAAGAGAATAAACTAAGAGAATTAAATTAAAGAAACAGAAGTTCTTCTTAATAATACCCCTTAAAACTCTTAAACACTTTAAATATACTAAGTAGATTAGCACCCTTACCTCCCTGGAAAAAGGACAGCTTAAATAACTGCCCTGTATTAAGGCTAGTGTGCCTTAAACTGGTACCTTAAAGGTTCCCTAAGAAGGTGTAAAGTAAACATATTAATAGAGGATCTAAAAGCTAGAGGAAAAACATTAAAAGTTAATAAATAAAATAAAGGACTTACAGGTTAAAGGTTTTATTATAACGTTAAAGGACAGAGTGGTAAAAGTTAAGTTATAACTTTATAATAAAGTTCACTTTACTAATTAGCTTAAACACCGCCTTATTAAAAAGGACCGTTTTATAAAAGAATAAGCTGGGTTATTATTACCTAAGTTTTAAGAAGAGGTTTAGGAGAAATAACAGACTTAAAGGCAGGTGGAAGAAGAAAAGGAATAAGGTGCCACTTCCCCCGTTCCGTACTTTATAACTGTAACACCTGTAGTTAATATTAACCATCCTAGCTACAGGGATATATTATAGATCGATTATATGTATAATAACTACACTCTTAACTAATATAATAGACTTAAGGCTCTTTATAACCACTTCCCTAATACTTAAAAATGGGATTACATTATTATAAAGATAAAATTAAAACCGGTTTACTACTAAGTCTCCTATTCCCTAATAAAAAAATCTAGTAATAAGTGGAAGGTTACTGTAATTAACCAGGCTCCTACTATATATTAGTAAAAAGGGGTACTTAATAACTACCTAATGGTGATATACTTATTACATCTTAACGGAAAAGCCAGGGAGTAGTAGAAACAGGAAGATTACTAACAGATTTAAAAATAAAAAAACATTACTATAATCTAAGCCTGTAAAGTGTACTATTAACTTATTAAGGACTTTAAAAACATTATACTATTTAAAGTCAACTGGACGTTAAGGTGTAAGAACTTAAGAAAAGTTAATTACCAGGTCTATTAAAGCTACCTGTTTTTCCAGAAGGAATTAGGAAAAGGTTATAAGCCCTTTAAAAGGGCTGGAAACTAGTAGTTCACTAGTTAACAAAAACCCTAAGAAGAAGGAGAGGTACTTAAAGGTTAGGCCAGATAAGACCTTAAAGACAGATAATTATTATAATTTAAATATTAAAAAAGCATAAATATTATTCTATTAATGTTAATATAACAGACGGAAAAGGGAGGCCATTTAAGGTAAAAGCAGTAATTAATAATAAAAGTGCTTTTAACTTAATACACCCTTTATTAGTTAATTAAAGGAAACTCCCTAATAAAGAGTATAAAAAGGCTATTCCCATTTAAAATAAAGAAGGAGGCTTATACTAATATAATAACAGTAAAGTCACCCACTACTTACCACTTTTAATTAAAGTAGATAGGGATGAATAATAAGTGGATTTTAACATTACACTAATTATAAGCTATAATATAATCCTAAATCTACCTTAGCTGGAAAAGTATAACCCTGTAATTAATTAAAGGAGTAACCACCTCACCTTTAATAAGTCCCCTAACTGTAATCACCGTTTAAAGAAAGTTAAAAAGGCATTAAACCACTCTAGAGTTACATAAAACACTTAAAAGTACGCTAAACCCTTAAAACTAAGTACGGTTTAGGTCAGGTTTATAAAAACGGTTAAAGGACCAGAAAGTCTACTATATTACTTAAATAACAATTTAAAAGGTGGAAAGAAGCAAAAAGCTAATTTATAGGCAAATAAAAGAGTTAACTTATTTAAAGTACTTACAGAGTATAGGAAGTTTACCCTGTTTTAAAAAAAGATACTGTAATTACCAGACTATAGATTATAAGACTACGAAATTAAGTTAAAACCAGGAGCGAAACTCTGTAACTTCCAGCCCTACCACTTAAACCCCTAACAGGCAAAAGCCTTAAGGGAGTATATTAATAAAAACCTAAAGAACAGGTTTATTATAAAGTCTTAATCACCAGCAGGGTACCTAATACTATTCGTCCTACAAAAGGGAGATGGTAAGTTACATATAGTTATTAATTACTAAACGTTAAATAAAAATATAATTAAGAATCGTTATTTATTACCACTTATTACGGAAATGTGAAAATGGATTACTAAAGCAAATTAATTCTCCAGCCTTAATTTCCCTATAAGATTTAACTATATTAAAGTGAAAGAGGAGGATGAGTATAAAACAGTTTTTTAAACTTATAACAGGTATTACTAGTACTGTATTATACTAATAGGATTAACAAACACCCCTATAACTTTTTAAGGCCTTATTAACAGTATTCTCCACCCCTTCCTTAACAAGTTTATCTTTATCCTGTCCGGAGGACAATTTGTTGTAAGGGTGGTCCAAAAAAAAATTACTATGGGAAATTCAGTCAAAACTGATAAGGAAATTCAAGTCGACCTAGGACTGGTCGGTTCACTATCAAAAGTGGG
>Ga0247770_1001461_pt1 | contig 18204 bp, 14 predicted proteins | sample UWRJL136409B6_FD_179943 | JGI IMG/M metagenome (GOLD analysis project Ga0247770, IMG submission 179943) | Plant litter microbial communities from Arlington Agricultural Research Station in Wisconsin, United States - UWRJ-L136-409B-6 | ecosystem: Environmental > Terrestrial > Plant litter >... | reverse complement strand
ATGTTGGTATCATTATTTTTTGGATAGGCAAGCGTGTAACAATTATGCTGCCTATCTTTTTTTAGCACACATTGGCTCAATCCTCACCACCTCTGGGTTTCAGGCTGGTTGTCACCCCCCCAGGAGTATTCCGTTATTTTCGCTGCTGGCAAAGCGGCGCCGAATTATGGCTTCGCCGATCGGCGGTCGTGCTATGATTAATCAAATGCTGGCAATTGCAGAGAAGTTTGATATTGAGCCGATTATCGAAGTTTTTGCGATCGCACAAGCCAATGAAGCCATGCAGAAAGTCCGCGACAATCAAGTGCGCTATCGCGCAATTTTGACGGTAAGTTAGATAATGCGTAATGGGTAAGGTGCGCAGTGCGCACCCTACTATAGATATATAAGCAACGAATTAAAGCAAAGAATTAGCACTAATAAAACGACCGTTTAAATCGGCTGGGCGCACGTTCAACACAGTACCCAACAAAGCATTAGCAAAACCGAATCTAATATTAGTAGCTTCCACGCGACCATTGCCATCGGGATCAAGACTTTGCAGCGAGATGCCACCCTTGGCTAACAAACTCGTTCCCCCCGCTATAGTTGCAGGATCGATCAGCAGCAGTCTCGGATCGTTTAAGCTATAACTTACCTCTTCCAAGGAGATATTGCTGCTGGTTAATTCCACATTAATTGCAATCGAATCCCTAGACTTCTCAAAATCCACAATTACCGCGTCAGGAACTTCAACTCCAACTACTCTGATTCCGGCTTGATCGACTCGCAAAACAAAGACATCGCTACCCCCACCACCTTTGTAAATATCCACATCTCGGTCGCCAATTAAAGTATCACTACCTTCACTGCCACATAAAAAATCAACACCTTGTCCTCCGCGCAGCGAATCATTTCCCGCACCCCCATCAAGGAAATCGCTCTCTCTATCTCCTGTCAAGAAATCGTCGCCAGTTTCTCCCAAAACATCGTCATCATCTTTGCCGCCGTAAATAGAATCACTGCCGGCACCGCCTAACAGACTGTCTTTACCATCGTTGCCGAAAATACGTTCTGCATCTGAGGAGCCCCTGACAGTATCATTGCCGCCCAGCATCCAAAGTCCCCCAGGAAAACTAGCAAGTTGTCCTGGTGCAAGTGTAATATTTTCAGGAGAATTATCTCCTACCAAACGAGAGATGCCTGAATTGTCGGGCGTGAGTACCATAGTTGTAAACTTTGTGCGATGTGATCGTGGATATTTTGCAATATTCTAAAGCTGAGTAGGGTGCGCCAGAACACAGTTACTTTTTCTGAGCGATCGAGCAATCCCTGGCGTACCCTACTTGAGAGCTCTATCGCTCCATCTTGGCACAAGCCTGATGAAAGTATCCTAGATTAAAATAAAAGTTAAAATTTGAGCCGATGCCAATTATCTTAGTTGAAGACTTGAGCAAAGTTTATCCAGTAGCGATTAAAGAACCGGGACTTAAAGGAACAGTGGGACACTTTTTTCGTCGCACGTACCGCAATGTCAAAGCAGTTGAGGGCGTTTCTTTCAGTATTGAACCTGGGGAAGTGGTGGGGTTTCTCGGCGCTAACGGTGCGGGCAAAACTACTACGCTGAAAATGCTGACTGGTTTGATTTATCCGTCTGCTGGTACTGTGAGAGTGTGCGATCGCACTCCTTTTCGTCGCGAAGCAGATTTTCTGCAAAGAATCACGTTAGTGATGGGGCAGAAACAGCAGTTAATTTGGGATTTACCCGTGCTTGACTCTCTGCGAATCAATGCCGCTGTCTACGGCATTCCCGATACAGATTATCGGCGGCGAGTCGGAGAATTGACAGAAATGCTGTCACTAGAAGGCAAGTTAAATCAGGCGGTGCGCAAGCTTTCTTTGGGCGAACGCATGAAAGCAGAATTGATGGCAGCACTGCTGCACCAGCCGGAGGTATTATTTTTAGATGAACCGACTTTAGGTTTGGATATAAACGCACAGTTTAGCGTCAGGCAATTTCTGCGAGAATATAACGAGCGCTATCAAGCAACGGTGCTGTTGACGAGCCATTACATGGCTGACATTACTGCTTTGTGCAAGCGCGTTTTATTGATCCATGAAGGGCAATTAGTTTATGATGGCAGTTTGGACGGATTGCTCGACAGGTTTGCACCTTATCGAGAAGTTCAGGTGAAATTAGCCCATCCGCTGGCAAAAGATAGCGCTTTTGCTTACGGAGAGGTAGAATCAATTGAGGGAAATTCAGTGCGACTTTTGGTCAAAAGGGAGGAGCTGACGGTGAGCGTGGCAAAGATTTTGGCGGAGTTAGAAGTGATAGATTTGACTGTTACTGACCCGCCCATTGAAGAGGTGATAGGGCGAGTTTTTCGCACGGGCAAAATTTAAGTTACTGCGCCGATAAATTTGGTGCGATTAAATTAACCACAATACTTGTAGGGGCGGGTTTAATTAACCATCTATTCCGGCAGACTAATAATCTAGAGCGACCCGCCCCACCATGCGACAGAACTAGATCACGGGCAATTCACCGGACACGAGATAAATATAAATCTACAGGATTTATGGAGATGCTATATGAACAAATTTTTGAGAATTAGTAAAACTTTGCTAGTTACCTACTACGCTTATATGCTCGAATACCGGGCGGAATTGTTTTTGTGGGCGCTGTCGGGAGCTTTGCCGTTTATCTTGATGGGCGTCTGGATGCAGGCGGCCGAAACTGGTCAATTTGGGCTGAAGTCGATCGACTTTGCCCGTTATTTTTTAGCGGCTTTCATTGTGAGGCAAACAAATGTAGTTTGGGTGATTTGGGAGTTTGAAAAGGAAGTAGTGCAAGGCACGCTATCTAATAGATTGTTGCAGCCTCTCGATCCGGTATGGCATCACTTTGCTTCTCACGTTTCCGAAAGGTTTGCGAGGCTGCCGTTTGTAGGCGGATTAGTGCTGCTGTTTTTTGCACTTTACCCGCAGGCTTTTTGGCTGCCGAGTTTGGGCAGGTTTTTGCTGTTTTTGTTGGTTATCGTCTTGGCTTTTTGCTTGCGGTTCTTGATCCAGTATACCTTTGCGCTGTTTGCTTTTTGGCTGGAGAGGGCAAGTGCGATCGAACAATTCTGGTTTTTAATTTACCTATTTTTATCGGGACTTATCGCGCCGCTAGAAGTGTTTCCCGCACCCGTGCGCGAAGTAGTTTTGTGGCTGCCGTTTCCTTATTTGATTCATTTTCCCGCTTCTATCTTGATCGGATTGCCCGTAGATGTAGGCCGCGGTTTGTTGGTAATGTTGGGTTGGAGTGCGGTGTTTTTTGTGTGCAACCGCTGGCTTTGGCGGCAGGGTTTGAAGCAGTATTCCGGCATGGGAGCTTAAATAATAATTAAAAATTAGAAAACTGTAAGCTGCGTCACAGTAAAATGTTAATCGTTTTGTCAAAAAGACGACTTTACTCTGGAGTAAATCTAAAATCTAAAATCTAAAATCTAAAATCTAAAATCGACTGACGCACCTATTTAAGGCGATCGCACACATCATGCAAAAATGCAATCGGGAGTATTCGACAATTGCATCAATATCCATGTTTTGTATATATAAGTACAAAACTTTACAATAAAGTCTTATATTAATAAACTCAACGACTGATAAACGGGATGAAAGAGATTCTAATGACAGCCAAAAAAAACCTCATTGTAATCGGCAATGGCATGGTAGGTCACAAGTTCCTAGAGTTAATGGTCAGCTCGGATGCTACCAAACACTGGAATTTAATTACTTTCTGTGAAGAACCGCGCGTTGCTTACGATCGCGTAAACCTCAGCGGATTTTTCTCTGGCAAAACAGCGGGAGATTTATCTTTAGTTGAACCGGGATTTTATCACGAAAATGACATAAATATTCACATCGGCGACAAAGCAGTCGCCATCAATCGGGAACAAAAAATAGTTTCTTCAGCCAACGGTTTAGAAGTTCCCTACGACAAAATTGTTCTCGCGACCGGTTCCTATCCATTTGTGCCACCAATTAAAGGCAAAGACGCTACAGGCACTTTTGTTTACCGGACAATTGACGACCTGGAGGCGATGTCAGATTATGCTAAAAATTGCCGAGTTGGCGTAGTAATTGGTGGCGGTTTATTAGGTCTAGAATGTGCTAACGCGCTGCAAAATATGGGCTTGAAAACTCACGTAGTTGAGTTTGCTTCGCGGCTGATGCCCGTGCAAGTTGACGAAATTGGCGGTGCAATTCTCCGCAGCAAAATAGAAGAGTTGGGGGTTTCGGTTCACACCAGCAAATCTACAACAGAAATTGTTAGCGAAGATGGCAAAGTTACTAAAATGCTGTTTGCTGACGGTTCGGAATTGGCAACAGATATGATTGTCTTTTCTGCTGGCATTCGCCCCCGCGACGAAATTGCCAGAAGTTGCGGTATAGAAGTAGGAGAACGCGGCGGCATTGTGATTAATGATAGCTGCCAAACCTCCGATCCTGACATTTATGCGATCGGAGAATGCGCGCTTTATCAAAGTCGCGTCTACGGGTTAGTTGCGCCTGGGTATACAATGGCAAGCGTAGCAGCGGATATTTTGAGCAGTGCAGCGGATGACAGGCAAGATGCCTGCACTAGCACTTTTACAGGTGCGGATATGTCCACTAAACTCAAACTTTTGGGAGTGGATGTTGCTAGTTTTGGTGATGCTTTTGCCAAGTCTCCTGATGCTAAAGAAATTGCTGTTGCTGACACCTTCCAAGGCATCTACAAAAAATTAGTTTTAAATCAAGATGGCAGCCGGATTTTAGGCGGGATTCTCGTTGGAGATGCTTCTGCTTACGGCACTTTGGTGCAATTCATGCAAAATGAAATTGCTCTGCCGCCGCATCCTGAAGATTTGTTAATGCCACCGCGATCGGGCGCAGCATCTGCTGGCTTGGGTGTGGACAGTTTGCCGGATTCGGCTCAAATTTGTTCTTGCAATAATGTTAGTAAAGGGCAGATTTGTGAAGCGATTCGCGATCGCAATTTAACGGATGTTGCCAGCGTCAAGAAATGCACTCAAGCTGGTACGGGCTGCGGCGGGTGCGTGCCTTTGGTGACAGATATCTTCAAGTCGGAGATGAAGAAAGCCGGGTTTACCCTCAAAAATCACCTCTGCGAACATTTTGAATATTCCCGTCAAGAATTGTACCATTTAGTGCGCTCTCAAGAGATTAAAAGCTTTGATGAGTTAATTGAAAGACACGGCAAAGGTAAGGGTTGCGAAATTTGCAAGCCTGCTGTTGGTTCGATGCTGGCTTCTACTTGGAATGACCATATTTTAGAGAAGTCTCACGTCGGTTTGCAAGATACGAACGATTACTTTTTGGCAAATATTCAGCGCGACGGTACTTATTCGGTGGTGCCGCGAGTCCCCGGTGGAGAAATTACGCCGGATAAGTTGATTGTTTTGGGAGAAGTTGCCAGGGATTTTGGGCTTTATACTAAGATTACTGGCGGGCAACGGATTGATTTGTTTGGAGCTCGCGTGGATCAATTGCCGCATATTTGGCGTCGGTTGATTGATGCGGGATTTGAGTCGGGACACGCTTACGGTAAGGCTCTGCGTACTATAAAATCTTGTGTGGGTAACACTTGGTGCCGTTTTGGGGTGCAGGATTCTACGAGTTTGGCGATCGAACTTGAATTGCGGTATCGTGGTTTGCGATCGCCCCACAAGCTCAAATCTGCTGTCTCTGGCTGCACTCGCGAATGCGCGGAAGCTCAAAGCAAAGATTTTGGGATCATTGCTACGGAAAACGGCTGGAATTTGTACGTGTGCGGCAACGGGGGAATTAAGCCGCAGCACGCGGTTTTGCTGGCTACGGATATCGATAAGGAAACTTTGATTAAGTATATCGATCGCTTTTTGGTTTTCTACATCCGCACGGCCGACAGATTGGAACGCACTGCTACTTGGTTTAACAAGCTTGAGGGCGGGATTGAATACTTGAAACAGGTGATAATTGAGGATTCTCTGGGTATTTGTGCTGAGCTGGAAGCGCAGATGGAACATTTAGTGAATACTTATCAATGCGAGTGGAAAACGACCATTGAAGACCCACAAAAGGTGCAGCGGTTCCAGCATTTTGTGAATTCCGATTTGCCCGACCCGAGTATTGTTCGTGTTCCGGAACGAGGACAAACGCGGCCTGCTTATGAATATGAAAAGGCTCTGGCTGGAGTTTCGGAATAACCCCTCCCCAGCCCTCCCCTTGAATCAGGGGAGGGAGCAAGATTTAATCTCGTTTAATCTTCCAGGCTGTGCCGGGGAATGAATTCCCGGAGGCTATGCCTCCTCAAACCGTGAGCCAGAGCCTCCTCGAACCGTGAGGCAGAGCCTCGAAACCTACGTTCCCAGTCTCCGGCTGGGAACGAGATTAAAGTAAATTAACAGGAAGAGAAGATGGTTCAATCATTACAAGTTTCGGATACTGTGACTACTTGGGTAGATGTGTGTTCTCTGGATGCGATCGCCCCGAATACCGGAGTTTGCGCTTTAGTTGCAGGGGAACAAGTGGCGATTTTCCGAGTGGGAAACGGGGATGAAGTTTATGCGATCAGCAATTACGATCCGTTTAGCAAGGCTTTTGTGTTGTCGCGGGGACTTGTGGGCGATCGCAACGGCACTTTGAAAGTTGCTTCTCCGATTTACAAGCAGAATTTTAGCTTGGCTACGGGTCAGTGTTTGGACGATGAAACGGTAAAAATTCCGACTTTTGCGGTTCGGGTTGCTGGCGATCGCGTCCAAGTAGCTGTTAGCTAGATTCAGCGGCTTAATTGTTCCATCGCCATCCGCCACCACCTCACATTCCTGTGGGTGATGGCGGATTTTACATTGGGGTGCTCCCGAGTCAATATTTTTGATCTAAAATAGAGTCCATCGGCTCCCTACTCCCGGCTCGCTCAAAAAACTATAAACTAATACCGGAGCTGATGCGAGGATTTTAAATGCAAACAAACTCCAGGGGGCAGGATATCGGTATGTTGTTAAAAAAACTAGTTTCGGAAAATAATCCCCAGACAGTGGCAGAGTTAATCCACGCACAACTCAAAATCGGTGAACTGACTTGGGGCGATCTCAACACACAAGTTTTCTGCCAGCACTGGCGGGACGAATCTTTGCACGAAGTCCTTGGAGAAATTGCAGCCAAGCTTGACAAAGCCACAGCCAGCGAAATTATAGAATATCTGACAGATCAAAACGGTCAAGAAAAAAAATTTATTAATTTGTTTTTAGCAGCACAATGCCTGTTAAAAGTTAAAAATGGCGTTAACAAAACAACAGAAAAAAAACTGTTAAAGGCTTTAAAAAAGTTATCGCAATACGGCACTGGTTTCCTGATTCTTTATCAAAGCGCTCAAGAATTGCAGGAAACTTATCAAATTCGCGAGCAATCGATCGCGACGATCGCCCAAACTTGGAAAAACGACCCACAAACCCTGCCCTGGCTGAAAATACTCGCTCACTCCAGCGACTTTGGCGAAGTCCGGGCCACAGCAGTCGAAGCAATAGCCCGTGGTTGGCCAGACCAGCCAGAAATTTACCTGATGCTCAAAAACCTCGCCAAATCCGATCAAAGCTGGGCAGTGCGATCGACCTGTGTCCGAGAAATCGCTTCGGGTTGGCCCGACACGAAAGATACCTTGCCGCTGCTGAGTGCCCTGGCGAAGTCCGATCAAAGTCCCGCAGTCCGCACCTGTGCACTGGAAGAGTTAGCCTCTAATTGGCCCGATCAAACAGACACCTTGCTGCTGCTGAGAACCGCCGCCGAATCCGACGAAAATTTAGGAGTGCGAGTCTGTGCGTGGCAAGAAATAGCCAGACGTTGGCACAGCGTTTTAGGCACGGCGTCCCTGCTCAAAAATCTTGCCCAAACAGGAAGTTCTATCCTGCGAACAGTAGCGGTGCAGGAGTTGGCAGCGGGCTGGCCCGCCGCGGCCGACGTTTGCCGACTGCTGAAAACCATAGCCGAATCCGACAGCAGCAAAGAAGTACGGACAGCAGCCTTAGAAGAATTGGCCAGGCGCTGGCCAGGCGAACCAGACATTTACCCGCTGCTGAAAACTAAAGCCGAGTCCGACGAGAGTTCGACCGTCCGGCGGGCAGCAGTGCAAGCAATTGCCTCTGCCTGGCCCTTGAACCCGGAAACTCTGACTTTTTTGACAAATATAGCAGTGGGCGATCGCGACGCCGAACTGCGAGAAATCGCCCTGCAAGAGATCGCCGCAGGCTGGCCCGACCACCCAGAAACCCTGCCCCTGCTGCAAAAAATAGCTGATTCCGAGGATTACTGGACTGTGCGGCAAGTAGTAGTGAAAGCAGTCGCCGCACTGCCCTCACCGAGTCTCGAAGTCTTTGCCTGGTTGCAAAATCTCGCTCAGTCAGACAGACACCTGAACGTCCGAGAAACTGCGGTGGAAGAGATAGCAAGACGCTGGTCAGATAGGGCCGAGACGCTGCCTTTCCTCAAAAGCCTGGTCGAGTCGGAGCATGATTCTCACCTGCTGAGTGTGCTGGTGCGGGCGATCGTGCGGGGGTGGCCCGACGACCCGGAAACCTTGCCTTGGCTGAAAAATCAGCTTGATTCTGGGGAACCGCTGGTGCGGCAAGCTGCGGTGCAGGAACTGGCTCAAAACTGGCCTTTGGGTGCTGAAACTTCGAAGCTGCTTACGGCTAAAGCAGAGGGCGATCCGAGTCCGGGCGTCAGGCAAATGGCTTTGCAAAAGTTAGCCCGGGGGTGGACAAATCAGTCTCAAACTTTCGAGTGGCTGAAAATTAGATCTCAAGAGGATGAAGATTCGCAGGTGCGGGCGATGGCCCTGGTAGAGTTAATCCGGGGATGGAAAGATGAACCGGGAATGTTTGAGTTTTTGCGCGATCGAGCTTTGAGCGATGTTGACAATCAAAACTGTTCTTTTGCTTACAATCCCCGATTTACAGCCCTCGAAGCGATTATCGAACATTATCCCGAAAATTCGGGAGTTGTGCCGTTGTTGCGATCGCTTTCCGTTTCCGACGCCGACGAGCAAGTCCGGGCCTTAGCGGGCCGCCGGCTCAAAAGCGAAGAATGGTAAACAGAAACAATCCTTTAGACCTCTGGGAAAATTAATGATGCGTGCTCTTCCACCCTTGCTAAAGAGTTAGCGTGCGACGATCGCTTTTTGGCCCGGATTAATAAGATTCTGGCGACTTACAAACGGGTGGCGCTTAAGAAACAAGAGCGGCAGATTGCTGAGGCTGTGAATTCTCGCCCCTGGTCACAGGGAATTAACTAGAGTCAGGACATCTGTTCTTTGATATCTGTTGTGGTTATCTTGACGATGACTTTTGGTGTTGCTATGCTCATGGTGTATGAGATTGTTTTAGTTGAGTTGACAATTTAAGCAATCTCTAAACGAGTACAGGTGATGGGTACTCAATTCAAGAGAAGAATTCTCTGAATTGATGGTGGTGGAATTCGGGGTATGATTCCTGCGATGGTTCTCAAGCACATTGAAGAGCGCACAGGAAAACGAATAGCAACAAAGTTTGATTTTATAGCAGGCACTTCAACTCCCTGATGCTGTGAATTCTCGCCCCTGGTTACAGGGAATTAACTAGGGTGACGACATCAGTTATTTGATATCTGCTGCGGTTATCTTGACGATGACTTTTGGTGTTGCTATGCTCAGGGTGTATGAGATTGTTTTAGTTGAGTTGACAATTTAAGCAATCTCTAAACGAGTACAGGTGATGGGTACTCAATTCAAGAGAAGAATTCTCTGAATTGATGGTGGTGGAATTCGGGGTATGATTCCTGCGATGGTTCTCAAGCACATTGAAGAGCGCACAGGAAAACGAATAGCAACAAAGTTTGATTTTATAGCAGGCACTTCAACTTCCTGATGCTGTGAATTCTCGCCCCTGGTTACAGGGAATTAACTAGGGTGACGACATCAGTTATTTGATATCTGCTGCGGTTATCTGGACGATGAATTTTGGTGTTGCTATGATGATGGGTATGAGTTTGTTTTAGTTGATTTAACAATTTAAGCAATCTATAAAGGAGTACATGTGATGGGTGCTAAATTCAAGAGAATAATTCTCTCAATTGATGGTGGTGGTATTCGGGGTATCATTCCTGCGATGGTTCTCAAGTACATTGAAGAGCGCACAGGAAAACGAATAGCAACAATGTTTGATTTTATTGCAGGCACTTCAACAGGAGGAATTTTAGCACTGGGTTTAACTAAAAAAAACTCAGACTCTAGCATCAATAATGAGCCCGAGTATACCGCTGCCGAACTTGTAAATTTCTATGGCAAATATGGACAAAAGATTTTTAATCAGAATGATCTACCTGGGTCTTGGGATGATTTGCTACAACCCAAGCACGACCCAAAAGGTAAGGAAGAAGTTTTAAAGGCTCTTCTAGGTGAAGCTAAGGTTGAAGATGCCTTACGAGAAATTTTCATCCCCAGCTATGATATCGAACTGAGAGCACCGATTTTTTTTACAAGCAACCCGGACGCAGAGGAATCCGAAAGTATTCATAGCCGCAAAGTATGTAGCGGATTCAAAATGTTTGAGGCAGCAATGGCAACTTCTGCTGCACCGACATTCTTTCCACCCTACCAAGTCGAAACGCCACATACTACTGATGAGGGACATTACGCTTTGGTAGACGGTGGAGTTTTTGCAAATAATCCTTCCTCACTTGCAATGATGGAGGCGATGATTTCTTACAAGAGAAAGACTGAGGAAGAACTACACCGTAAGGATATCCTTGTTGTTTCTCTGGGTACTGGCTCAGTAACTAGGAGATATAAGTATAGAGACGCAAAAAATTGGGGACAAATCAAATGGGCACTTCCCTTACTTAACGTTGTTTTGGATGGTCAAAGTGAATCAGTTGCGCTTCAGCTCGAGCAGCTAATGGTGCCTAAAGGAGACAAAGAAAATAACCGAAACTACTATCGTTTTCAACTTCAATTGAGTAGCGAGAATGCTCACGATCAAATGGACAATGCAAGTCCCGGTAATATTGAGCACCTACAGAAGCGAGGTGAAAAACTGATTGAACACAGTAAGAGAGAGTTAAAGGAGTTGTGTGACCTTTTGAAGGAAGAAACAGAACTATATTCTAATCAACCGCACCGTTAAATCGAGCTTTGGTTGGAGGATTTTTAATGGGGGTAAAATTGTGTGTTTATTCATTCTCACAAAAGACCGATCGCAAACCCCACCGCTACCCCCATTACCGAACAACGATCGCGATCGGACGGCGTTTTCTCCCACCTGAGCAACTGTTCCCGAAACACCGGGTCTTGCTTGGCAGTAATGCACGATCGCTTGCAGTTTCCGACGCACAAGAGCAAGTGCGGGCCTTAGCGGATCGCCGACTTCAATTGTTAACGATTAACTGTTAATAATCGATCAAAAGGGCGATCGCAAACCGCACCGCTTCCCCGATCATCGAACAACGAACATGATCCGACGCCGTTTTCTCCCACATGATCAAATGTTCCCGAAACACCGGGTCTTGCTTCGCCTGGTGCACGATCGACTGACTGATAACTTTCTTTTGAATCTGCTCAGTCGCGATACCTTGCTGCTTCAAATAATCCAACAGCCGCTGCACGCTTTCGGAGAGTTTCTCCGGCGTTTGAGACATCAAAATCAACCCAATGTGGCGCACCATTCGCTGGTAGATTTCCTGTCTTCTGAGCAACACTTCATTGTGACTCGGCTGCGTACTATGACTAGCAACAGCCAAGTCGAGCAAACTCAAAATTTCAGCATCCTTGGCTAAAACCTTTTCCAACATATCTGGATACAGCTCCAAAATGCGATCGCCCAAAATCTTGCCATTCACCAAACGGTTCGCGCTCAGCCTCAGTAAATTTTGTTTTTCCGCCGATTCAAAAAATTGAACGTTCAACTTAAGTGCGTAGCTTTCCAACTCCACCCGACGCACCGTAAAAACCAAAGCCTCCCAATTAGGAGATTCAGCAAAACACACATTCACAATAGAAGTGTCCTCTTGATGCTGCCCCCCCAATTCCCCCGGCTCAAAATCGCGATCGACCGGAAAGCGATTTGCCGCCACCTTCGCAGTATAATCAAACTCAGTAAAAACATAGCGGCAGTCAACTCTCGACAGATCGACATCTTGAACTTGCCAATTTTGAATGCAGCAACCCGTAAGCTGCGCCCCCTCTAAATTCGTCCGAATCAAACGGCACTCAATCAAACAAGCTTCTCTTAAATCCGCCTCACCCAAAATCGCATCCACCAAATAAGCGCCGCTCAAATCAGCTTTCCGCAAATCAGCACTACGCAAATTAGCTTCGCTCAAATCCCCCCGCAGCAAATACACTCCTTCCAGGTTAGCTCGCAGCAAAAGCGCCTTCTTAAAACTCGCTTTCAATAAATAAGAACCCGCCAGATTAGCTCGACTCAAATCAGCGTGATCCAGCACCGCCTCAGTCAAATCCGCCCCCGCCAGCACAGCTCGGTGCAACTCAGCGCCCGTCAGATTTGCCCATCGCATTTGAGCGCCGTTGAGGTCAGCTTCAATCAAATTTACACCGATTAAAATTGCCGATCGCAAATTCGCTTCCACCAAATGCGCTTCCCGCAAATTAGCACCCGTTAAATTAGCACCAACAAGACTGGCGCCGTTGAGATTCGCCTCCATCAATTCCGCCGCCATCAACTTCGCGCCGTCGAGTTTAGCCCCAGCCAAATTAATTTTGTCAGATTTAACTCCTTGAAGATTAGCACCGCCCAAATCCGCTTCAGGCAATGTCGCCCAATTGAGCTCTGCTGCTTCCAAACAAGCAAGGCGCAAATCCGCTTTAGCAAGATTTGCCCCGCTCAAATTTGACTGGCTCAGATTCGCCCCAGCCATCCCCGCACTGCGGAGATCCGCGCGCCGCAAACAGGCCCCAATTAACTTGGCATTGCTCAAAAAAGACCAGCTCAAATTAGCACCGGTCAAGTTAGCACCAGTGAGGTCTATTTCTCGCAGGTTGATACCGCTTAAACTAGCGCCGCTGAGGTCAATGTGACTAAAGTTGCGCTCTCCCTGTTGATAGCGCTGTAAAAATTCTTGTGTTTGCATTCCGCAGGTTTGGGGGCTAGCAATTTAGCTGTTTTAGGACGCGCTGGGCAAGAACTTTAACTGTAAGGTGCACACGGATCGCTATCGGGCTAGGCACAGGCACACTACCCCTACTACTTACTGCAAGAACTCAAGTCCTCCAGGTGATGCGTGCGCACTTTACCCTATAGATGCCAGTTCAAAGGATTTGTTGCGTAAGTTCTATTTCCACTACCAACTTTACAGACTTTTGTCACTTACCGGAAATTTGGGTAAAAGCCCCTTCTGAGCGTGGCCGGCTTTAATTGCGACCGTAAAGTGTAAAAATTTTTTAAGTAATTTGTTTTATAGACACAACGCTCTATAAGCGTGATACGATACTTCCATGATTGTACTAGAGTTCAAGTTGAAAGGCAAAACGCAGCAGTACCGGGTCATCGACGAAATGATCCGCACAGCCCAATTTGTCAGAAACAAAGCTCTCAGATACTGGATGGACAATCAAGGAGCTAAGCTGTCTGACCTCTACAAACAATGTGCCCTCATGGCAAAAGAGTTTGAATGGGCGGGCAAACTTAACTCGATGGCGCGTCAAGCTTCGGCTGAACGTGTCATTTTTGCTATTCAACGTTTTTTCTCTAATTGCAAAGCTAAGAAGCCAGGGAAAAAGGGATATCCACAATTCAGAAAACACTCTCGCTCCGTAGAATATAAGACATCAGGTTGGAAGCTTTCTACCGATAAAAGATGTCTAACTTTTACAGACGGTTTTGCTGCTGGAGCATTTAAATTGGTCGGCAGTAGAGATTTGCACTTCTATGCACCTGATGAGATTAAACGAGTCAGAGTTATTCGTCGTGCTGACGGCTACTACGCTCAGTTTTGTATCAATGTGGAGCGGACAGAGGAATCTATTCCCACTGGTATTGCTGTGGGAGTAGATGTAGGCTTGAACCATTTCTACACCGATAGTAGTGGTGAAACAGTTCCCAACCCTCGCTATCTTCGTAAAAGTGAAAAAGCTTTAAAGCGATTGCAGAGACGAGTTTCTCGAAAAAAGAAAGGTTCTAGCAATCGTAAAAAAGCGATTAACAAGTTAGGCAGAAAACACTTGAAAGTCAGTAGGCAGCGTAAAGACTTCGCCATTAAGACGGCGTTGTGCGTGGTAAAATCTAGGGATTTTGTAGCCTACGAAGACCTTCAGGTGAGAAATATGGTTAAGAACCATAAGCTTGCTAAGTCGATTAATGATGCAGCGTGGGTTCAGTTTGCTCAATGGCTGCAATACTTGGGAAAAGTGTACGGTAAAACAGTAGTTTCTGTTGCTCCTATGTACACTTTCCAAGATTGTTCAACCTGTGGAAATACTGTCAAAAAATCGCTGTCAATCCGAACTCATATTTGCAGTTGTGGTGCGGTATTAGACCGCGATCATAACGCAGCCTTGAACATTTTGGCGAAAGGATTAAGGCAAACAGGAATTAATTTAAATACGGTGGGGCACACCGAAATTAACGCTTGGGGACAGACCGACCTCTACTCGTTGGTGGTGACATCAACGGGCAAGTTGACTGATTGAACCAAGAATCCCCGTGCGTTCACGCCGGGGAGTGTCAACTAAAGCGCTGCAATTCTTGCTGCAAGTGCTTTCCCCATTTAACCGCTAGAGGAATTTCTGTAAAAGGAACCTGCACTGCAGCAGCATCTTTCAACAAAAATTCGAGGGCGATTCGACTTCCAGAATTCGGCGGCGACTCCAAATCAACTGCCTGAGAGTTGACTAACAACCGTAGCGACTGCACGTCTTTTAAAGAAAAAGTTTGCAAATTCACGGGCCCGCGGCGAGTAGGTTTTCCCCAAGTTAAACTGTCTTCTTGCTGACCGAGTACAGCATAAATATCGTACTTGGCTTTAGCAAATTGTTCGGCCCAGACGCGATACGCTTCCAGCTTTTGATACTCGTTCCATCCAGCCCAAGCCAGCCCGATAAAAATTGCCAGCAGCGGCAGCCACATTAAACCTCTTTCCATGCAATACCCTTGTTGAAAATAGTCCAGGTTCTGTTTGTCATCTTCTCTAATGATACAATTGATTGAACTCCTAAAACTTGGTCGGCAATTTAAACTAGAAATTAGAGCAATTTTTGATCGAGCAACAGCCACCGCCGAAAACTACCAAAGACCCGCTTGGGAGAGATCCACAAGCAGCAGCAAGGAAAACTGGCGCTGACGGTGAAAATTGGGTTATTGTGGTGAACAAGCCTTCCCTAAACGGACGATCGGCCATGAAAAAGTTTTTCCTTCTGTGCTTATTTTTAATCGGGTTCGGCTGGGCGATTTCTAATTTCCCAGGACTTGCTACTCAAGGCACTTACGACTCGATTGTACTGGATTTTCGCGAAGATTTGGGTGCTGCTGAGATTGCGAAAGAAGTAAATGCGATCGCCCAACAGTACCAAGTCGCACCGCAACTCAACAGCGAATTCTCAGCGGGCGACAATGTATATGTAGTTAAGGGCGATCGCACTTTGCTAAACGCCCTGAAAAAATCAAATTTGGCTAAAGATACCGAATACATTGAACCCAACTACGTCTACAGCGCTTTCGGGATTCCCAATGACCCGATGTATACCAAGCAGTGGAATCTCCGCAGCATCAACGTAGAATCGGCCTGGAACGAAACCAAAGGCAGCGGCACAACAGTAGCGATAATTGACTCGGGCATTACTCCAGTCGCTGACTTAAAAGAAACCAAATTTGTACCGGGCTACGACTTTGTAAACAATCGCGCCGAAGCCTACGACGACCACGGCCACGGCACTCACGTCGCCGGTACAGTCGCCCAATCAACTAACAACAATTATGGCGTTGCGGGCATCGCCTACGAAGCAGCTTTAATGCCGCTAAAAGTGTTAAGCGCCAGCGGTGGCGGCACGGTTTCCGACATCGCCGAAGCGATCAAATTTGCTGCTGACAACGGCGCCGACGTGATTAACATGAGTCTCGGCGGCAGCGGCGAAAGTCAGTTAATGTCCGAGGCGATTGACTACGCCCACTCTAAAGGCGTTGTCATCATCGCAGCAGCAGGTAACTCCGGCGAAAGTTCCGCTTCCTATCCCGCCCGCTATCCCCACGTCATCGGCGTTTCCGCCCTCGGCCCCGACGACGAAAAAGCCTCTTACTCGAATTTCGGCGCAGGGGTTGACATTGCAGCCCCGGGCGGTTCTGAAATGGGCAAGATCCTGCAAAGTACGATCGACCCGGAAACCGGCGCCGAAGTCTTTGAAGGCTACGAAGGCACTAGCATGGCTTCTCCCCACGTTGCAGCCGTTGCAGCCCTTGTCAAGGCCTCTGGCATCACAGAACCAGACTCGATTCGCAGTATACTCTTGCAGTCCTCGCGAACTGTCACTGAAGATCCGTTAAACCATTTTGGTTCAGGACACCTAGACGCAGCCGCAGCAGTTCAGCTAGCCCAGCGCGGACAAATCAACTTCCGCGATTTCTTCCGCTGGCTGCGCGACAACGGCTATCTGAGCCCCCGCTTTTGGATTGACGGCGGTGCAGTCGCCCTGTTGCCTAAGGTTGCAATGGTGCTCGGTTCTTACCTGCTGGCTTTCTTTATGCGGAATTATTTCCCCTTCGCCTGGACTTGGGGCTTTTCCGGCGGCTTGATTGCTGGCAGTTCGGGGTTCTTTGGGCTGCGCAACTTGTTTGTATTTGACTTGCCGCAGTGGCCGCTGCGGGTGATGGGCAGTTCTATTCCCGAACTCGGCGGTGCAATTAATGGCAGCAGTATGCTGAATCCCTTTTTTGCTAGCGTTTTGATTCCTGGGATTTTGATTGCTTTGCTATTAGGACATCGACAGTGGAAGTGGATCGCGATCGCAATTTCGATCGGTTTTGCCAGCAGTTTAGCGGTGAATGCTTTTGTGTCTCCCGCAGTTTGGGGATTGGGAAGTGGTTTGCTAGCACAAACATTCTTGATTGTCAATGCTTTGCTGTGTTTCGGATTGGCGCGTTTGGCAATTAAAACAGAGGTGCAGTCAGCATGAGTATTACTGTCAAAGGCGAAATTGAACGTAAAGGATTAGGCCCGGGCACTTGGGCTTTGGTTGGCGAAGATGGGGAAACTTACGAACTTAAGGATGCTCCTTCTGAGTTGAAAAAAGCTGGTTTGAAAGTCAGTGTTAAAGGTGAAGTCCGCAAGGATGTGATGACTTTTGCTATGATCGGTCCGGTTCTTGAGGTGCAGTCTTTTGAGGAGTTGTAGGTCGATCGACTAATCCAGCTTTCGAGCAAAAAAAACCCCGGCCAAAATTGGCTGGGGTTTATTCATCAGGGTGCATCTACTAATCTAATCTCCCGCAAGAGAGCACCTCTTTCAGGACACTTTGGCAGAATTCGGCAATTTGTGGCGACGGCGTGCGATCGACAAAAAAAAACCGGCCAAAATTGGTCGGGAGTTAATTAATCAGGGTGCATCTACTAATCTAATCTCCCGCAAGAGAGCACCTCTTTCAGGACACTTTGGCAGAATTTGACAATTTGTGGCGACGGCGTGCGATCGACAAAAAAAACCCGGCCAAAATTGGTCGGGAGTTAATTAATCAGGGTGCATCTACTAATCTAATTTCCCGCAAGAGAGCACCTCTTTCAGGACACTTTGGCAGAATTTGACAATTTGTGGCGAGGGCGTGCGATCGACAAAAAAAACCCGGCCAAAATTGGTCGGGAGTTAATTAATCAGGGTGCATCTACTAATTTAATCTCCCGCAAGAGAGCACCTCTTTCAGGACACTTTGGCAGAATTTGGCAATTTGTGGCGACAGGGTGCGATCGACAAAAAAAAACCCGGCCAAAATTGGTCGGGAGTTAATTAATCAGGGTGCATCTACTAATTTAATCTCCCGCCCCAGAGTACCTCTTTCAGGACACTTTGGCAGAATTTGGCAATTTGTGGCGACGGGGTGCGATCGACAAAAAAAAACCCGGCCAAAATTGGTCGGGAGTTAATTAATCAGGGTGCATCTACTAATTTAATCTCCCGCCCCAGAGTACCTCTTTCAGGACACTTTGGCAGAATTTGGCAATT
>Ga0247770_1001460_pt1 | contig 18232 bp, 8 predicted proteins | sample UWRJL136409B6_FD_179943 | JGI IMG/M metagenome (GOLD analysis project Ga0247770, IMG submission 179943) | Plant litter microbial communities from Arlington Agricultural Research Station in Wisconsin, United States - UWRJ-L136-409B-6 | ecosystem: Environmental > Terrestrial > Plant litter >... | reverse complement strand
TCTATTTAGCCATCTGTCTGTGGGTAGAAAGCTGTTAAAAGTTTACTTTTCACACCTATTCTTTATATTAGTCCTTATTAGAATTTCGACATAATTAACTTATCTTAATCTGTAACGATGTTATCTGGCTAAAGGTGTTATAAAATTACCTCTTTCTTAAAAATATAGGTAAGTTATTTTACTGTTATATCCTTTAAGGTTAGTAAAAAGTAAGCCTATTTTATTAATCTGTTAACCACTATAAGGACCTAGTTATAAGTGACTCCTGTAACAAGGTCCTTAAACTTTAAGATCTTAATAATAAAGTTAAGTGAGATAGAGTTCTATAGCGCCTATAGTATAGGGAGTAGTTTAAGAAGTTTATACGGCTTATAATGTTAATTCTACTTCCTGTGGTAGATGTTACAGTTGTTAACTATTTCCTTAACTAGCTTTTTTATTCCTGGGAAGGCGTACGTTTATTAGGCTTATGTTAAAGTCTTAGCTCAGCCTATATACCCTTTAAGTCGAGACTTATAAACCTGCTAGATATACTCCTTTCTCTTAACCAGGTTATAAATATACAGTTTCTCTTAATATTAAAGCCTTACTCCTGGTTCAGGTATGCTATCTATACCTTTTAATAGCTGTTCCAGCTGATAACCGGTTTCGTTATAGTTTAGATGTATTAAGCACTCTTTACTATAATCTTACAGGTGCTTTAAGAAGTTTTTTAAGGGGTATTTATGCTTACAGGTTCTTTCTATTAGCCTTTTTACTTAAAAGTCCTGTTATTACTAATAGATATTATACTTTATTTATAAGTTTATATAAACGTTAATGGTTTATTTTAGCGTCTAGTTATCTGACACTTATGGCGTATGCTTTAATGTGCTGTTTTTGGCTTTGTTAAACATGGTGACGGGGATTAGGACTGGATTGGCATCCTTGTGGTCCTGCCTCTGATTAAGAGCATTAGCTCGCTTATTATCTTTTCCTTTAATATGGTGGATCTGGAAGTGGAATAGGGCTATTAACTCTACTTATTATACTTACTGTGGGTTAAGTTCCTTTATTAAGAAGTATTAGAGGTTATTATAGTCTGAGAAGACCTGGACCAGTTCCTCTATGCCGCTTAGATACAGTGCCCATTTAGTAAAGCACTGAATAATCGTTATTAGTTCCTTATTATGGATTGGATATTATAGGGCTGGGCCGTAGATTCCTTTTAACAAGAAGGTAATTAGGTAGTGTTTTCTATTATCCTAGACTTAGCTAAGTTCTCCACTAACTGTGAATTCTGAGGAGTTTATCTCGACTTAGAAAGGCTTTAAGAAATCAGGGAGGGTTAGGACTAGTGCTGTGACGAAGGTGTGTTTAAGGTCCTTAAACGCCTTTTATTATCTTTTAGTCCACTTAAATGGCTTTCCTTTACCTATAAGTTTATAGAGTAGTCTTACGATTTTCGTAAAGTACCTGATAAAATAGCAATAAAAGTTTGTAAAGCTGATAAAGGCTTATAACTCTTTTTAGTTCTTTAGAGTAAGCCAGTCCCTGACTGCCTTTATCTTCTCTAATTATATTTTAAGCTTTTTAAGAGTTACTTTAAACCTTAAATAGTTTAGTTCCTGGACGTGGAAGTGGCTCTTCTCTGGGTTTACTATTAGCTTTACCTTTTTAAGAGTTATTAAAACCTATTATATGTGTTTTCAGTGTTCTTTTAAAGTTTTAAAATAGATTAGAACGTTATTTAAATATATAAAGATAAACTTGTTAAGGAAGGGGTGGAGGATACTGTTAATAAGGCCTTAGAAAGTTATAGGGGTGTTTGTTAATCCCATCAGCATAACACGGTACTGGTAATACCTGTTATAAGTCTGAAAAGCCGTTTTATACTTATCCTCCTCTTTTACTTTAACGTAGTTAAATCCTATAGGGAAATTAAGGCTGGAGAACTAATTTACCTTAGTAATCCGTTTTTACATTTCTGTAATAAGTAGTAATAGGTAGCGATTCTTAATTATATCCTTATTTAACGTTTAGTAATTAATAACTATATATAGCTTACCGTCTCCCTTTTATAAGACGAACAGCACTAGGTACCCTACCGGTAACTAAGACTCTATAATAAACCTATTCTTTAAGTTCTTATTAATATACTCCCTTAAGGCTTCTACCTGTTAGGGGTTTAAGTAGTAGGGCTAGAAGTTGTGAAGCTTCGCTCCTGGTTTTAACTTAATTTTATAGTCCTATAGTTTATAGTTTAGTAATTATAGTATCTTTTTTTAAAACAGGGTAAACTTCCTGTATTTTACAGGTACCTTAAATAAGTCAACTCCTTCGTTTGCTTATAGATTAGCTTTTTACTTCTTTCCACCTTCTGAATTGTCATTTAGGTAACACAGTAGACCTTCTAGTCCTTTAACCGTCTTTATAAACCTAACCTAAACCGTACTTAGTTTTAAGGGTTTAACGTGCTTTTAAGTGCTTCGTGTAACTCTAGAGCGGTTTAATACCTTTTTAGCTTTCTTTAAATAGTAATCACAGCTAAGGGACTTGTTAAAGGCAAGGTAGCCACTCCTCCAGTTAATCACAGGGTTATACTTTTCCAGCCAGGGTAGACTTAAGATTATGTTATAGCCTATAACTAATGTAATGTTAAAGTCTATTTATTATTTATCCCCATCCACTTTAATTAAGAGTGGTAAGTGGTGGGTGACTTTACCGTTATTATACTAGTATAGGCCTCCTTCTCTATTTCAAATAAGAATAGCCTCTTTATATTCTTCGTTAAGGAGTTTCCTTTAATTAATTAGCAAGGGGTATATTAAGTTAAAAACACTCCTATTATTAATTACTGCTCTTACCTTAAATAACCTCCCTCTTCCATCTATTATATTAACACTAACGGAATAATACTTATACTGCTTTAACATTTAAATTATAATAATCGTCTGTCCTTAAGGTCTTATCCAGCTTAACCTCTAAGTGCCTCTCCTTTTTCTTAAGGTTTTTATTAACCAGCAAATTACTAGTTTCTAGCCCTTCTAAAAGGCCTGTAACCTTTTCCTAATTCCTTTTAAAAAAACAGGCAGCTTTAATAAACCTAGCGATTAACCTTTCCTAGGTTTTCACACTTTAACGTCCAGTTGATTTTAAACGGTATAATGTTCCTAAAATCCTTAATAAGTTAATAATACGCTTTATAAGCTTAGATTACAGTAATGTCTTTTTACTCTTAAATCTGTTAATAGTCTTCCCACTTCTACCACTCTCTAGCTTTTCCGTTAAGATATAACAAGTATATTACAACTAGGCAGTTATTAAATACCCCTCCTCGCTAGCACATAGTGGGGGCTTAGTTAATTATAATAACTTTTCACTTATTATTAGATTCTCTTATTAGGGAATAAGAGACTTAATAATAAGCCAGTTCCAATTTTATCCTTATAACAGTGTAATCCCGTTTCTAAGTATTAGGGAAGTAGTTATAAAGAGCCTTAAGTTTATTATACCAGTTAAAAGTATAGTCGTTATATATATAATTAATCTACAGTATATCCCTATAACTAGGATAGTTAATATTAACTATAGGAGTGGTAATTATGGAGTATAGGACAGGGAAAGTGGCGCCTTATTTCTTTTCTTCCTCCACTTACCTTTAAGTACGTTATTTCTCCTAAACCTTTTTTTAAAACTTAGGTAGTAATAACCCAGTTTATTCTTCCACAAAACGGTCTTCTTTAATAAGGTGGTGTTTAAGCTAATTAGTAAAGCAAACTCTGTTATAAAGTTATAACCTAACTTCTATCACTCTATCCTTTAACGTTATAATAAGACCTTTAACCTACAAGTCCTTTATTTCGTTTACTAACTTTTAATATTTTTCCTCCAGCTCTTAAATCCTCTACTAATATATTTACTTCACACCTTCTTAAGGAACCTTTAAGGTACTGGTCTAAAGCACACCAGCCTTAATGTAAGGTAGCTATCTAAACTATCCTTTTTCCAGGGAGGTAAGGGTGCTAATCCACTTAATATACTTAAAGTGTTTAAAAGTCTTAAAGGGTACTGTTAAAAAGAACTTCCATTTCTCTAGTTTAATTCTCTTAATTTATTCTCTTTCACCTTCTAAGGCTTACTTTACTGTTTAAGTGGCCTAAAGGGCTAGTTCTTCAACTCCCTTTACCATCCTAGTAATTTCTAAGTTAAGGTCCTTCCTGGATTTCCTTAATTCCTAAGCTTATAGGGTAAGACTTTTAAGGCCTGTAACAGCTAACTGGAATATCTCTTCCTAAAGTTAGTCTTCTATAACCTACACTTTTAATGGTTTTAAGTTTCCACTTTAAAGTTAGTCTTTTATAACCTACACCTCTATAGTTAACTCTTTTAAGACACCCTTAAGGACTAGATATACTACATTTTAAAGTTCTTCCTCTTCTTCCTTATCTCCTAAATTACACTTATTTATCTAAGTGTAGTCTTCTTCATTACCTGCCATCCTAACATAAATATCTCCTAAGTTAAACTTAATATACTTTCCTCTTTTTAAAACGGGCTTCTAATTAACCTGCTTTAATAACAGGCATTACCATACCATATATCCTTTCTTATTACAGTTAAAATACTAAACCTGTAACAGGTCCTTAAACTACTTCTACTACTGTTATCATTAAGGCTTATTACAGTTAGGTTAATTCTAACGGTTTATTATACTAATATCCATTAGCCTAGGGTGATAACCTGTCACAGTTAACTGGTTCCCCTTTTTCGGTTTACTTAACTAAGGAGGGGTCTGTTCCTTTTAGAAGTTCTTTTAATAATGGTGATTATAATACTAATTATTAACTTTAATAACTATCTTAACTAATTCTTAAAGGCGATCTGGTCAATCTTCTTAGTAAAGGTCTCTAATAACGTGCTCCTTCAGGCCGCTCCAAAACAGCATTATTAAGGCTTTTTAACTAAGCTTAATTTTTACTACTTCTAGTTTAAAGTATGTGGAGAAGTTAAGGATTAAAGACGTCTGCCTTAAGGCTATAAAGCGCTACTCAGCCTATCTAGGGGCGTCTAATTCTTTAAACTTAATCTAAAGTTAATTAATAAACATATTAAAGTCGTTAAAAAGAACCTAAGTCTTAAGGGCCTCTTTACACGCTTTATTTATAAAGAGGTTATTAATTATCTTTATATAAGGTTTATACCAGCAAGTAGTTACTTTATCTAATAAAGCCCTAGCGAACCTAACCTTTCCTTCTTTTTCAAAGAACTGCTTATTATAATAGGTAATATAACTCTAAAGCTGGATTATTTAAAACTCTAACTACATAAAGTCTCCCTTAAAACGCAAAGGCAGGGGGAGCTTTACTCGTTTCTTTTATAATCCCTTAAGGTTATTATTTTCCAGCTTAACAGCGTTAAGTCAAGCCTGGAGTTTTTTAATAAAACTAATGTAGCTTTTAATATCTCTAGAGAAGGTTTTATTAAGTTCCTTAACCAGTCCCTACTAGTTAAGGTTTAAGTCTTTAAGGTATACAGCTAACTTATTAATAATAGGGAGCTAAGGCTAAGCTTATACCTCTTTAATCTCCTTACCTTTTCCTAAGGTTAATATATTAATAGGAGAGAGGTAGTGTCTGGGAATTTAATAAACAGCATTTAAAACTAAGATGCTAATATCGTATTATAACCTACACCTAATACAGGCCTTAAAAAGACTGGCGTAAGTTAAGATAAAATGTATAACAGGACGTTAACAGGTAGGGGGCGTTCTGAAGATAGCTTATTAAATTAGTACTCTTAAACAGGGGGTTTAATATTAATGTAAGTTATTATTACTATAATATATAAAGGGAAGTTTAAATAGTAGGATATAAATGAATAATTAAATATTAATATGAGAAACCAGAGTCCCTTACAGTGGTTATAAGTATAACTATAACTATTTATACTAACTAATTAAAAGGTACCTTATACCTTGATTACTGTATTCACTTAACACGAGGAGTAATTACAGTGATCAGAATGCCTCTGATTACTGTAATCATCGTGCTCTTAGTGAGATCAGAGTGATCATTTAACGATTAGTCGTGGGGGCTTCAGGTCTTTACACCCCTGGCCCAGTGCGCAGTACCGTGCGTACCGCCTTTCTGCACTGTTCCTTCTGCGGGGGATTCATCGGGCCGCCCCGGCCCAAGCGACGGCCTGCAGGGTCGTCACATCGACAGGATACCACACAGAACACTATACAGGACACCACACAAGACACTATACAGGACCCGACACAGGACTTGGAAGCAGTAATACTATTCTTCCATTAACCAGGATTTACTAGCTATTAACGTCAACTACCTTACTTCTTTACACTTATAAGCTACTTAACGTGTTTTATATGCGAGCGCTGTATGTAAAATACGTTACTTACCTTTAAAACTTAATCGAACTAACACTTTACACTAACATCGTTATTATATAGATCCTTAGCTGTTATAACTAAGGCAGTGCTCTTGTTAGAGGATAAGCTAAATAGCTCTTACTTTAGCTGTAATATGCTTTTAATCTTATTATTAAGCTTCTCAGACGGAAAGAGCTAATAGCTATTTAAGTATTAAGCTGTTAGACTTAACTCTAAGAGATAAATATTAACACAGTTAACTTAGTTGTGATTTCGTTACTGTACTGGACTGGCGTTATATTTCCACTATTAAACCTAACACGTGTAAATTATTCGCGATTAAGTGGACTTACTGGCTTTATGTAACTTACTGGCGTAATTAAGAAGCGGAACGATAGATTAATTTCTTATGCTATTATAGTTACAATATGCAATAATGTAATAAAGGAAGAATAATTAAGAGTAAGAGGCTTCTAGTTAGACCTGTCTTATATTATTGCATTCAGCTTAATAGCTTTAAGGTTATCATATTATTAAAGGCTATGTGATTTATAGCTGTATGACACAGACTACACCGTCTTGACTGTTTCAACCCGCCCCATCTGTCTTTGTCATGGAACCGCCATCGAATGCGACGGAATTCCATCAATACGATGCAGCACAACCGAGCAATTGTTTAGACATATTTTTGGAGCCCTCTGGCTTGCGAGGGAAAACGAGAGGATAGCTCAAACGTTTTGAAGACTCAAGCTCGTATCGGCCACCGCTCTTCTGCGTGGTTGAGGGGTAGAAGATGGGTGACTCATTCTTTCCCAACACCGCTGCTCTGCTGCTTTGCCCTGGTGTGCCATGTTACGTGGATAGACATACGCCTATCCAGGACGCCTTCACCAAATTCACGCAGGGCCAGGCCTTTATCTTCACCCAGATCAGCCCTGAAGCAGCAGACGGCACTCTCCTCCCGCCGAGGTTTCCAGACCATATCTGGACGGACCTCTCGGACTGGATGCATACAGCCCTCTTCCTCCACAATTTTTATTTCCCCGACCGTGCGGCCGACCTGGAGGAGCACGACCGCAAGATTCGGTCGGCGCTCTTGACCATGATGCACTGGAAGTTAGAGTGCGACGAGAGGCGGAGAGAGTATGGCCAGTGGGACGGGCAACCTGGAGATCACAACCCCGTGAAATGGCTCGCCAAGATCGCAGACGACCTCCACCGGGCGACCCAGAGGCTCGACGACGAAGGCTTCAACGTCCATGGTGAGGCCAATCCCCGACACAGAGTTGACCACGACGACGAAGGCAGCAGCAGCAGCACCGACGTGGATAACACATACCGCCTGTGGCAGGAGAGCCACTCGGCAATATTCGGAGGTGTGGTAGAGGAAGCGCGCATCGGTAGCACCACGATCTGCCAGTTTCAGAGGGTGCGGCTGAGCGAGGCGCTGCAGGATGTACGGTTGCACGCCGACTACGTCCTCGACACGCTACGAGATTTCCAAGAAGACGTGGTGGGAGGAAGACGAGGCGTCCGAGGCGTCCGAGGTGTCTGACCGGAACAAGACGCACGCGCGCATCTTCCAGGCACGAGACAAGTACTACACGCAGCTGGCGCCCTACGTCGACCTCGCCATCGAGCGTGCCGAGGAGGCCGCGCAGCTGATGCACGACGCCATCGCTGACATGGAAGCATGGGAGCAAGCCTTTGAACCCTTCACCTATTCAGCGACGAAGCGGCGGGAGCAGGTGCGCCTGCAACGCGCCAAGGACTCAGCGACTGACGAATGGAACCGTCAGCACATGCAGACGCCACCGCACATCTCGCTATCCACCGAGGTGTACACCCAGCTATACGCCCATCTCTACACCCAAGTTGCGTCCGCCATCCGCGGCCCTGCCGGCTGGCTGTGTCCGGCTCTCGCCGCCAACATGGACATGAACATGAACACGAGCACGACCCTGTCTGACCAGGATGCCCAAACCACTACCACTACCACTACCACCGTCACCAACGAGACGCTGAAGCGGGAAGGCTAGCTCACGTGCTGGCTGGAGGATGTGGACGAGGCCCGCCGCGAGATCGAAAAGACGGTCACCGAACTGGGAAAAAGATTTTACGAACATCTATGAAGAGCTCATCGCCTGTGGCGGATCGAGCGCAGCACTTCCGAAATCGGCTATTTGGCATTTAAAAAGTTCTTGCGAGATCTCAAACCGCAAAGAGAGACAGGAATCTGAGTTCGAGGACAGACACATTTGGGGTATAATGCGCGCTGGAACAGTGGGTAGCGGGATTACCGTGTGTTGGCGTTTTTGGTGGGTAGGTAAGTTCAGTTGTTGCGTTCTGGTACCATTGTATTCAACAAGTTAGGGCAAGCAGAAAAGGAAAGGACTGAGGGATAAAGAGATAACGGGTATGGTTGGCTTCCGCATCTGGATGTTCAAGTGCAGATCAATGTTGTGGCTCGCAAAGAGATACTAGTAGGAAGTCGAATTCTCCATTTCCAAGGCTCAGGGTACTGCCCCTTCACTCCACCTCCCATGCAGGCCCCCTTCCACCTATCTACCTCGCTTACTTGGGCGGTGCCGAGAGCGTGATGGTGTGCACATAGCGAACCTTGCCCCCCTCGATGCGGACCTCGTGGCTATCAGGGATGTTACCCACGGCGGAAAACGAGCACAGCACATCGGCAGACCCAAAAACCTCGTCGATCACATAGCGCCGCATCGAGTTCGGCGTCTTGCTGCCGCCACGGGGCGCTCCGCCAGTGCAAGGCGTGACGTGGGCAGCGCCCTCGACGCGCTCGCAGGGGGTGCCCCAGGGGATGGCGTCGATGGCCGTGGCGTTGGTCCACATGTCCAAGTACGCGTCGATGGTCTGCCGCAGCAGCTGCCGCGAGGGCTGCTTGTCCATGGCCAGCGCCGGCCAGCTCTCGGCCTGGAAGTACTGCAGCGTCTTGGCCGCGTCGAACCGCAGCGCGCCCGTTGTGGCCGCGATGGTGTCGATCAGCACGACGCTCATGTCGGTCGCGTTGTGTGTGATCTGCGTGCCAATGACGTAGGGCTTTGGCGTCGTTGCGACGAGTTCGGTGTACGAAGCACATGCCACGGTATCTGCCGTCGACCGGTGGTACTCGACCTTGAGCGCCTGTGAGAGCACCCCCGCCGCAATGCTCTTATCTGCATTGTTTTCTTTATATGCAATTCTGGCAGCTGAGAGCGACGAAAGATCAACCGTGCCTTTTCCCTGTGCTTCGACGTATTTTTCTGCGGCGGCAAGGAGCGCTTGACGCGTACATTCGGCTGTGATGCACGGGGCAAGGAGTGCAAGCATGGCTAGCCATGGGCTGAGATGTCGGGCGAACTGCTGCATTTTGTCGGCTATGTCGTGTAGCTCAACTGATAGTTCAAGCTTAGAGTTATTGCGTCGGCATTGAAGAACAATACTTTCTTCGGCTTGAAGGCTGACGGGCTCGACTTATATGCCAAGCATTTGTCGTGCTGCACATGTGCCGTTTAGGCGGGTCTTGTGGTAGAACAGCCTATTATGTAGCATATGGGATAGTACCTAGGTACCCACGTATGATGGCAATATCGATGCTCAGAATAGTCAAAATTGCAACCCCTTTATGATGATTGGGGCGCATCTGCGTAAGTGGCCCGGGCTGAGAGGGGTGACTTGTGACGCCAACCGGCATTTCTTTTTTTCGGTGGCCGAATTGCAGTTTGTAAGATGGTCAAGTAGGTGGACTCGAAGGTCCTCTAACCACCCTAATAGTTGAAATTTCAGTGTAATTATTTGCTCCCCTACTATCTGAATCTTGGGGTTTTTCTGCTCGTCAAAAGATTTGATGCCGAACCCGTTTTCTCATTTCACTCGGATTCGCTGTTTTTCACGCCCCTTTGAACGGTCGTCTCTACTGTAGGGTGGCACGCAACGCTCAGCTTCCAATAACGCTTCACAAGATCGCTCCGATCCCCGGCACGGGCCTGATGAGGCAAGCGAGAAAGTATGCCACAGAGGATGGCCTTTCTTCTTCTACTCTGGCACCATGTCTGAACAGAACGGTGGCCAGATCTGTCACTCTGACATGGAGAGCCCTTTCGGTTGTGTTGCTAGGTGGCATCTCCCGCTTCTATGCGCGCTTCGCCTTGACCCTTTCGTTGAGATCCCTTTCATGAAGCATGACCCGGCCTGGCAATGCTTGACGTTGAGACCAAGTAGCTGCCTGTCCTCTCACACCTTGGAACCCCTTCTGCCTCGCGCTATCATGGCTTCCTAATGGCCGTAGCTTACAACAAGCGTAGAAGCTGAGTGTGGTTTTGGGGTGTTCGAGTCGACCACACTGTTTCTCGACAGAGAGAATATTTCCCTAATTATCTCGGCGGAAAGCACGGCCCCTGAGCCTCTGAGGAAGACCTCTAATTGGGCCGACACTAATTCCACGAAATACACCTTTCGGCTTGTCCCGACAGTCGCTGCCTTCCAAGTCTGACGAGCGAAACTCAATGAATTGTTTAAGGTAATTGAGCCCGATTCTGCCCTCCGGATGATAGTGGATTTTTCTTCTCACCCGCCGACAAAACAAGCATCGATGCATCTAGATTGACATCACCCGCAGAAAGCAGACCAAGTGCCCAAATGGCATGCAAGCCAGGTTGAGCCTCTGTACAAGGCAGAGTAGCACAAAGTGCGGGGTAGCAGTCTGCAACCACATTGAACTGCGGTTCTTGAGAGCCAACTTGAACCGCAAGCGCGCAGCGAAAGACCTCGCCGCCATTTGCCACCACCCGCAGTCGTCAACATCTTCAGCACCAACAACTTGCAAACCTTACAACATGTCCATCGAAGACCGAATCGAATCCATGGGACTCTACCTGCCCGAACCAGTCAAGGTCCCAGCCGGCGTGGTCATTGACTTCGCCTGGGCGCGTGTTCACGGCGACCGAGTCTTCGCGTCAGGCCACGGCCCGCAGTCGCCCGACGGTACTGTGGCGGGGCCCTTTGGCCGCGTTGGCGCCGAGGTCACGGTCGAGCAGGCGGCCGAGGCGGCCAAGCTGGCAACACTCTCCCTCCTCGCGAGCGTCCGCCGCGCTCTCGGAGGCTCCCTTAACCGCGTCGAGGCGGTCCTGCGCGTGGACGGCTTCGTGCTCGTCGCGCCCGGCTTTGACAGCACCACTAACGTTATCAACGGCTGCTCGCGACTGTTCCTGGAGCTATTTGGTGACGATGCGGGCCGCCATGCACGCACGGCCATGGGTGTTGCTGCCACCCCGCTTTCCTGCCCTGTCGTCATCGCTGCCGAGTTTGCTATCCGGTCGGCGTGATCAAGAGGGCAGGGAGGATGGAGGTGATGAGGCGGTATGGTTGTGTCCGTGGAGGGAGACATGATGAGAGGTACGAGGATGGTCGGCGGAGGTGGTGTGTAATCAGACAGTCAGGAGACCAAGGACCTTCCACCTATTACAACCATCTTATCGAACTTGAAGCCGACGAAGACGCTCAGGTATAGCCACAGCCCTCGGGTATCCTCGAGGTGGGTAGTCTGATTTGCACAGTCAGCCTCAAGCAGTTCGAGTCCGGCGAACAAAATCGCCATCAGTACGTGTGGTATCTAGAAGCAGCACATGTGCAACAGCACAGCCTTGATATAAGGGCGAGCTCGACTTCAAGAAGTTACGTGATATCGAGGTTCTGTTTCTCAAGAGAGCGGAAAACGCTCAACGTAAAACAACTATTTCAGCATTGAGTTCCAATGCCAATTCAGAGGCCAGCTCTCCATCCATTATTCCATGAACATAGCAGGATCCCACCAATTTGTAATCACCTCTCGACTCTTTTCGCAATACAGTAGGCGTAGACGCTCCATGAAAGACGCATACCTTGTCTCCCACGCGAGAGAATGGAGGGACCACGGCGAGATATCCCTCTATGGTAATGGCCAAACGCCTCCCTCCAATGCCAAGGCCCAACGCCCCCCAGGATGACAGGAGCTGTGAAGTGTCTGTCCGAGTCGCAGCATCGGGACCCGGAGCAGCCTGTTGAGCAACAGCATCGATGGTGCTCTGCAGCTCGCTCGGCGATGGCTTCCGATGTTCGCCAACCGCCCAAGCTGTATGTGATCGGTTGCAAACTCTCGTGCGCCACAGCGATTCCTGCAACAGTGGCAGCGAGTACCGATGAACAACTGCTCTCGAATAAGCCGCCATCGTAGACTCCCGAAGAATCAGCGCCTGCGAGCGGCTAAAAAGCGAGATGTTTGCGGTATAGGAGCTTGTGCTGTCCCCATCCGGCCACGGCCACGGCTCGGCCGTGTCGATGATAGTGTCGATCATTGTCCCCTTGATCCGTATCGCTCCAGACTTCCAGTCTTTGGTGTCAACGTATTGCGCAAGATCTGTTGCTGTGTGATACCCATCGCCCTGAAGAACGTGATTCTTGAAACTTCTCGTCATCCAGTTGGGGACCCACGACGGAACCGGGGCATCACCGCTGAGGAAGGACTTGCCGACGAGATATCCCATCCCGCAAAGATAGAGCCCGTCCAGGGATTTCTCCAGAACCAGCATGGCAGCCTCCGCAAATACGTCAGAGGAGCTGACCGTGTCTGAGTATTCCGGTTCCAGCAGTGGTCGCGCCCCGACCCGCTTCGCCAGCCCCATGATGGCATAAACCCGATCCTTCTCGACCTGGCATTCCACACCGATGCTGTATTTCATCAGCCAGCCCAAGTCTGGTGACCCCCCGCTCCTGACCGTCGCCCAGTAATAGCTCCTGACATTCCCCAGCGCAACCGCGTGTCTGGCCCCTTTGGAGGCAGCATCCCATGTCTGGAGCATCTCGGGGTCCAGCAGGCCCTCGAGCACGTTCCCCATGGCCGCCCCGCCGTTCCGCAGCTGCAGCAGCCCACGCAGCACGTCATCCCAGCCCGCCGTCTCTCGCCCGGCCAGCAAAACGACATCCTTTGCGCACGCCACCTCCTGGACCATCCAGGCCCGTGTGAACCACGAGTTTCCCGCCAGAGTCCGCGCCGCTGCCGAGCCCGTGTTGTGCCAGCCCATCCGCTCTAGCAAGCGGCTGACGACAGTACCTCCACTTCCTCCCTGTCCCACGGAGGCGAGGTGCGTCAGCCCGCCGTACTCGTGAGGGTCGTCGCCCAGCCAGGCCACAACGCGGCTCGCGAGTCGATATACGTCCGTCATTTGTCCGACCTGGATGTTCTTCTCCGCTCTGTCCCCCTGGTTTATGCAGATCGAATCGATCCAGATGGTACGGCTGCTGGTCTTGTGCCGAAGGTGGCGCAGGAGGTCGTATACCGCCGAGGAGACGGCAATCTGCTTTTTCTGCATGTGCTTTTGGTGGCCGGCGGCGGGGTCAGTGATGAGTATAGTAATCGGCGTCTGGTGGGCATCGCCCCACCTGTACGAGATGGCCTCGTAGGATCCCGGGGTGGCGGGGTCTGACAGGGAGGTGGGGACAAGGGTGCAGTGCACCACATTCTCGTTAGGAGTCCTGTCTAGCGGTTCGAGACAGAGCAGACGGATGTGACCTTTTGGGAGGGGGCAATACTTGTAGGGCCCAAGGCCTGCGGTCCTCTTCTCGTTGTCGACAAGCTGGGCTCGAAGTTGCTCTTTCTTACTTTCCGCCTCCTGGTTGATACGGCGCTTCGCAAAAGATCCAGTGAAGAGGGATAATCTCGCCCGCTTGAGGGGGTTGGAGGCGTAGATGATGACGAACGACAGGAAGAGGAGAACAGTGGGGATGGCAATGACGGGCAAGCCGACGTGGTGATCTAATAGGAATCGGTAACTACCAGGGTGAGGGAGAATGACAGTTCGTGTCCCGTTGACTGTGGCCTCAATGGTTGAATCTATATCGTTGTCGTAGCCCGCGATAAAGGTTTGGAACCCAACGTTGAATAGCCGCCGCCAAATTGCTGCTGCCCCAAAATGCGCCAGTCCTTTGACTGCCATCCATAAAACTAGCTTGCGGTCGTGATCTGAGGGCATCTGAAATAGCCAACAGAAAGCGCGAGGAAACACAACAAGAGTGAATATCTCGACTGCTCGCAAAGTGTCCAGACCCCCAAGCGAGAAGATGAGCGGCAGACATGTATAGATTAACGACAGCCTGAAGAGGCCGAGATCGGTCCAGGGAGGGAGTACGGTAGTAGGCATCACCATCAAGGCGAGTGGAACAGCGTGACGCCAGGGCCCCAAGACAAAGTACAGAATCCGGTCAATGAGAAGGCCGAAGACCAGGTCGGCCACGCCCTGACCATATGTCAGGCGTAGGCCGCTGGTTGGATCAATCATCACGAAAGGTGACAGGATAAGGTGTTTTAATCGGGACCCATTTCAAATGTAATTGGTATGATGTGGCGATGGAGGGCATATAAGTACATTGTCGGGGGGGAGTGCGGCTGAACGGACTGAAACAGGGGGGTGGGATCGGAGATCAAAGGTGGCGCACATCACAGCGCTTCAAAAAGGGGCACACCACGGCGCTTTCAGAGGCGCTCAACCAAGCCAGCTGCCTGCGCAAAACGGGGGCTTCAGGGTTCATTGTTGCGTCCCCAGAAATTCATTCTATCGTTTTATTTGTTGCGAACTTACCTCTCCTCGCAGCTTCGGACGCTTCTGTCACTTGATGACCACCTAAGTAGATACATTGGTAATCCGCCTCGACGGAGCCACGCATGATGTCCCCTTCCATCATTGTGGTAGGCACTTCTGGGTCCCTGTCACGACACTTGCTCCAGCGCATAATGCCACGCCCTTAGGCATAACATACTACTACGGGCTCCAGAGACTCTATTTATAGCTCAGGTTTCCTTTCCTCAGCGGTGCCCGTTGAGAACCGTTTCTCTCCCCGAATCTGATCCCAATACGGATCCACCTTGGTCTTCGCAAACTTCCTGGCAGACACCCTCTTCTCAAACAACACATCCAGCTCGGCATAGGTCCGGCCCTTGGGCTCGGGCAGGCGAAAATAAACCCAGATGCAGGACAGGAAGCAGCTACCGGCCCAAAAGAAAGCTGTCCGGGCGCCCCAGTTCCAGGCCGCCGAAGAGAGCTGGTAGTTGGTCATGACGTTGACAAAGATGTTGCTTGCGTTGTATCCCGCGCGTGCGAGAACGATCGTCTTCGCCTTGAGACGCGTTGACGGCAGCTCGGAGACCAGCGAGTAGGTGACGGGGCCAACGCCCATATCGTACACAAATGTGAAGAGGATCAGCAGCCCACCGATAGCCCAGACAGATGCTTTGGTGGTTGCAAAGGACAGGCAGCCGACGATGATCAGGATCACGAACTGGCAGCAGAGGCCGAAGAAATGGATCTTCCGTCGGCCAACCCGTGCCATGAGCAGCCACGAAGCGGCAGTTCCGACAATGCCCAGTGCCGAGTTGCCCATCGACAGCGAGAACGAGTTGGATGGATCCATGCCTGCCTGCGAGAGGAAATAGGTAAAGTACCCCATAATATTTTGCCCCTAGACGTGTCATGAGTAAGAATGTCAGTGCCGTTGATCTGTGTAGGTAGCAGCTCGTGTTGCTTCAGGGGGGGAGAGGCTGCTTGGTGCACATACGCCCAGTGTCTGAACGAGCCAGATGCCTACAACGATCTCTGTGCGGCGGAGGTCGACGCCTTTGAAGCAGTCACGGTACGAAACCCCCTCCTTCAACCGCTTTTCCATGTCGTTGGTGTGCTCCATCAGGGCGAGCGTCTCGTCGACATTGAAGTCGGGCCGGTTCCGTGCTGTAAGACGAAGCAGAGACCTCTTTGCCGCCTCGCGGTCGTTGTGACGGATGCTCCACCACGGCGACTCCGGGGCAAAGACGAGGCCGGCTAGGATCGGAATTGGCCAGACCCACTGCACGGCATACGGGATTCGGTACGCCCACTCGTCGGTCCGGTTCACCGTCGCACGGTTGACGCCGGCCGAGGCAAACTGCCCGATGACCCAGCACATGTTGATGAACGTCGTCAGGTACGGCCGCAGGATAGTTGGCGCAACCTCGGAGGCGTATGCTGGAGTCACGCTCTGAAACACGCCCCACGGCAGACCTGGTCGCGATCGTGAGTAAGGTAAGCACAATCTTTTTCTCGCTTGGGCCGCTCTTGGCACATGAGCTGACGGAAGGAGGAAAGGCGGGTACGTACCACACAACACACACCCGGCCACCAGCGTCTCGATGTTTGGGGCGAAGAACAGCACAAAGATGCATGCCATGAGGAAGACGAGGGCCCCCATCGTAGTCACCTTGTAGCCGTAACGGTCCGCCGTCCAACCCGCAATGATCAGACCGAAAATCTCGCCGGCTCGAGCGCCGTTGGAGATACCCGACTGCCAGGGCCGTCCCCTTCGCGTTCTCTCCATGTTGGGCCGCCGCAACCTCGGCATCTTTGCCGCGAGGGAAATCGGTCTCACTGTTATTTTCTTGTGCATAAGCCATGGTGGTGTGCATGGGAAGGGTTGTCGAGACCGAGGAGCCATGCCAGTTGCGCCTCGGCGGGGGTTCTCATGACGTTATATACGCAGGTGAAGTGCATACCAACTACCTACGCAATCCATTGGATCCCTCTTCTCAGCTCAAGGAGGAGCTTCTGCGGGGCCCTGCAAACTGATCCAGAACGCCGGGTTGAGCTTCCTTTCCAGCAAGATGCGGAAAACGATCGTCCACCCCACACTCAATTCCCTTGGCGGAACCCTGGCTTGCTTAGAGCGTCACAAAAACTTGGTTCCTGACGGGTATCTGATTGGGTCAGGCCCTTAGCCCACCCCAACCTTCAAATCATGTGCGAGTGCAACCCACCTCACTGTCGCTGTGACGTTATGCCAGACCCCGGTGGCGGAGCTAGTGGATACCAGTGACGACGGAAAACAATCCTGTCACACACCACGCGCCGTGGGATAACATGGAGGGGGGACGTTGGGAGCTGCATTCGATGCCCATGCTTCATTGGTTGGTATCCCGTCCACAACCTCAACCCTAGATGACCAACGACTCGTTCTCTTTTCTACTCTACGACCTCCTCGCAATCCCCAGCAACACGCATTCATCTTTCTCGATCATGGCTGCAATCCAAGCCATCCATAACTCCCAGAGTAGGCACTCTCCGTGGTGGAAAGCAGCCACATTCTATCAAGTCTACCCCGCAAGTTTCAAGGATTCGAATGGAGACGGCTGGGGTGATCTGCCCGGGTTGATCTCCAAAGTCGACTACCTACAAGCGCTCGGGGTAGACTGCATCTGGGTCTCACCAATCTTCGAAAGTCCTCAAAAGGACATGGGCTACGACGTGTCCGACTATCAGAAGATATATGCCCCGTACGGAACGATCGAGGACATCGACACCCTCATCCATGCGTGCCACGACCGCGACATGAAGCTCATCTTGGACCTTGTCGTCAACCACACTTCCATCGAGCATGCATGGTTTAAAGAATCCAGGTCGTCACGCGACAATCCCAAGCGCGACTGGTACATATGGAAGCCACCAAGGTTCGACTCCAACGGCACGAGACACCCACCCACAAACTGGCGTGGCTACTTTGCCGGGTCAACCTGGACGTGGGATGAACACACACAGGAGTACTACCTCCATCTCTATGCCTCGGAGCAGCCGGACCTGAATTGGGAACACAAAGAGTGCCGTGAGGCTATCTATGAAGACACAATGCGGTTTTGGCTCAGACGGGGCGTCGACGGCTTTCGAATCGACACTGTCAACAAATATTCCAAGCGAACCGAGTTTGTCGATGCCGCCGTCACTGACGACAGCTCTCCATATCAAGCCGCACCTGAGATGTGGTGCAATGGCCCACGAATCCACGAGTATATCCGCGAGATTA
>Ga0247770_1001459_pt1 | contig 18257 bp, 15 predicted proteins | sample UWRJL136409B6_FD_179943 | JGI IMG/M metagenome (GOLD analysis project Ga0247770, IMG submission 179943) | Plant litter microbial communities from Arlington Agricultural Research Station in Wisconsin, United States - UWRJ-L136-409B-6 | ecosystem: Environmental > Terrestrial > Plant litter >... | reverse complement strand
GCAGAGTACGTGTGAGGGGGGGAGGGGGCTGCCGGCGGCGGAGAGGGCGGTATTGTGGGCGTATTATGCGTTTAGGTGGTTGAATTCGGCGCAGAATTGGCACTTTGGGGTGAGGTATATGTGGATTTTTAATATTATGGAGCAGGATAAGGAGCTTTGGGATGGGGTTGGGGCTACGGGGGAGGGGGAGGATGGGACGCCAGGGGTTCCGCCTACGGCTGGGTTTGGGTTCCTGCAGAATTTGGTGTTTGGGCTTGTCTCGTCGGTGGCGGCGGAGCTGACGATTACGGGATACACGTCTGGGGATGAGCCGAAACCATTTACCGTGGGACAGATCACGGCGATGGTGATTGCTGTGACGACGACGCTGAGGGCGACTTGGCTGTTCATCCGTCGCTTTGATCTTCTGCCTATGATAGAGGGAAAGCTGTGGTCGGATGAGACGGTTGAGACGGAGGGATTGGACGTGTCAGAAGCTGAAAATGGGGATGGGGCAGTTGAGCCGCAAAGCATAGATGCCGGGCGAGGAAGTGGAAGCGGTGATGATGCAGAAAAAGGGGCTTCGTCACAGGTGGATGGGTTGCCCGCAGACGTAACAAGGACACAATCCTAAAGTACTAATGTAAAGACAGCCTTGGAAGGCACAGTCTGTCCAGCAATGCTGAACACCCGGAGGGCCAGTCGTAGGTTCACAAGTCTCAGCGTGTAAAGTAAAAGATATCTCGACTACCTAGTTTCGTGGTAGACCCGTCCCCTTTCCCTGCTATGCGGTGGGTTCTTAGCCAAACCGTCAGTGCAACCTGTTTCTTGACATCAAGAATCAGGGTCACGCCAAGACTTTCGGGTTCACTGACCTTGCGGACATACAATATTAGCGAGTCTGGAGAAAGCGACTTTGTGGATTTCAAAAATTGTTCGGGCGTCAACTCCTGCAACCTTGTCAAGACCTCGGACAGATGTTACGCTTTTGACCCTCGGACTGTTTCATTTCAAGTCAATAAAGCCAAGAGTCAAGAGATAACCGACGGGTCTTGTCAAAAGCTTAAACTTCGAGACAATGATGATGCACCAGGCGGCATGCGACAGGGCCCCAACGCTTTCTTGTGGGGGTCCATTCCAGGTTGCTCCAAATTTCATGCTCTCACCTATAATTGGCTACATAACCCCACCATTTTCACTGCCTGTGGGTTAAATTCGCTCCTTCCGTGTCTGTCACCGATCGTTTATTAGAAGGTGCATGTTTTTGGACTGCCATAGGATGCCCTCTGGAAAAATATTTCTCAACACGAGGCTTTCACCCACGGTGAGGACTCTTCGGAGAGAGTTTGAAGAGCATTCTCCCACCTCAAGTCAGCCGTCACGGTGCATGGTTGAATGCCCGGTGAAGGTTTGTCTGTCACAGAGTCGGCGACAAGGACCCGAAGGAGCGGGGTGCAAGAAGCGCCTCGCTTGAGTCACATTGCCGACAACCATGGTAGGTAGGTAAGTGGGCTGGTGAAGGCCCGGAGATCGGTTCCGACCGGCGGTTGTAAGACGGCAGAAATCGGAATTACCAATCGATAATGTCACCCCAACCCACGAGACCTTCTGCCACGCGGAAGCTTTCCAGGCTTTTCGGCACCTGAATGCCCCGGATCCCTTTTTGGCCCCCTTTCAAGTTCATTCTGCCATTACAGCGGGCAGTTACGGGACCAGGCAGTGCTGTTTGTGTGACCAGCGGCTATGCGTCACTGTGGTTCTACCGTGCCCCTGGGTTGCCGTTGGTATTTAATATTTGAGCCAAGTGAGTATGCAGTGCCAAGGCAGATCTGCATGGGATACATATACCGAGCCGGCGGCAGGAATGGCGTCCCGGGAACTCGACTCCACCATTCTACGCCGGTGGGCACCGAGAGAACCAATTCGCAGAGAACCGACTCGAACGCAACCACCCCGCGCAAAAGCACTAGCACAGAATCATGCAGGCTATCTCCCCAAAACAGTTCGCGGACGGTCCTTCCCCGATGGAAGTGGCCGAATGCGTATGGGGCCGACGGCCCAACCACAAGTACGAAGACAGCGATATGGACGCCTACCTCAACTACTACCAGCGACAGTGGGACTACTACCGTTCCGAGCAGGGGCTCAGCATATTCCAGAATTTCGGCGACTTTGCCAAGGTCGTCGAGCAGATCAAGAATAGCGTGACACCAGGCGACATCATCTCCGAGTTGGAGGATGAGCATCAGGGCAAAGGATATGCGAAGGTTGTCTTCCGGGACTCGGTGGAGCTGGCGGCGCGTACCCTCACGATGGTGCGCGTCGGTGATCCAGAATTGACCTGGGCGGAAAAGGAGTCCCTGCGGCATTTTCTTGACCGACAGTTCTCCAAGGACCCAGTTCTCAATTGCGAGAACACGACACTGATGAATAAAGCTTTCGACGCATGGGCAATTGAGAATTGGGGTGGCATTTTAATTGAGCTGACGGACAATCTCGCCGATCACCTTCGCCTCGTCAGGAACGGGTCAGCAGTGCTCGTTTTCCATCACGTCTCGTTTCTCGAGCACCAGGATAGCAGGTACGTCTCCCCAATTCCCAATCCATCCCTCTCCCCCTTTTCCGATTCCTAAAGTCTAACAATATGTCCATAGCAACTCCGAGCTCCTCCCTCCCGGACTCGCAAAAGAAACACTCAAGACCCTATCAATGCTCTTCCCCCACAAAGAGTTCAGCTCCCGCGTCGGAGTCGGCTTCAGGCACCAGAAGGGGAAATGGCTCAAGGCCACCTGCGGTACCTGGGAGGCCAAGACCGGTGGCAAGGTTGATGAGCAGCTTTTCAGTTGCCCATCTCTAGTGCCCATCGAGGGCCGGAGAATCAAGACGTTTCACTACTGGAGGGACCGGCTGGTGGCGCTGAAGCAGAAGTATGACGAGGGGGCGGTGCCGCAGCAGAGCGTGTTGAGTGCGACTTTATTTTCGTCTTCGGTTCAGTCTGCTTGGGGTCACTGACAGGGGGTTACGGGAGGCGCTCTGGGATGCAGGTGGTTAGGGGTCTGGAGGTTATGGTGTATTGGGGTTCATGAACTTTTGGACAGTTTTCGTACTGATGTTAGCACGCCTATTATTGGTGGATAGGACCGTATGCCTTTTTTAATATTATTAGACTGATGATTCAGAGCTTGAGGAGATTCCATGCTAGTGTAGAATCTGAAACTAGGTAATACGCGTTATTGGAGTATACGAGAGATGATGTCTTATCCGTCCCTGATCGGCTGCCAAATCGGTGAGGGGGCGTGACAGCGTAAAACAGGATGGGTGCCTCAGGTGACAACTCGCGCTTTCCTACACCGGCGACTGCGCCTTGAAAACTAGGTAGTTCTAGGCAGTCGTGCAGCCACCGGCATACCTACCCTCTTTTTCGGATTGACCTAAGGCCACAATCCGGGTCAACCCCTCGATGGGAAAGTCTCTCATCCTCGAGCCGGGAGCCTGACGCATTTTGAAGAATCGTTCATTCCCTCATCCTGCGACCGCATCATGGACCCCTTATCAGCGTTGAGTCTGGCTGCCATTGTCTGCCAGTTTGTTGAATACGCCGGCAAGATCGTCTCCAAGGGCAACAAGCTCCCAAACTCTCCAGATGGGTTGTTTGTCGAGGACGCAGACCTGCAAGCCGCCAGCAGGACAATGATTCACCTCAACGATCGACTCATCACTGCAGCCAGGACACACTCACAGGCAGTGAGGTTTCTTTCCATGCCGGCTAGCGACGAGATACAACGTGCCTGCGTCGGTCTCAATCAGACTGCTCGCGAATTGATCGAGACGCTTGAGGAGCTCAGACTTCCCAGTCGTGCTGGCAGGTGGAGAAGCAGCGCTAAGCCGTCAAAGCCGTGGCCAAGAAGAATGGTGTGGAGAAGATGAAGAATGACCTTGCTGTTCAGCGCCAGAGACTGGATACAGCCCTCTTGTCATCGCTCTGGTCCAAGATGAACGACTTTGCCTTGGTGAATAGGTTCACGTCTCCTTTCACTCCCGAAACTGAGGAGCAAACTGTCCGTCATCTCTTTAGTGGCGGTGACCCGCTTGTGTGGTAGGTCAACCTGGCCCACAAAATCCTGCGGAATAGGTGGAACACCGCGAAAAAGGGGCACATTGAGTAGTTTTCGATAGAGGTCTATCATAGGGCCGTAAAGTAGACTAGCGTTGAGCTGCAGCAACGGATCATCCGTCAGTTGCATTTTGAAGATCTCCATGAGCGCGAATACAAGATCAATGCAGCACACAAGGACACTTTCCACTGGGTCTACGACGGTCCTAGCAACCTTCATCAGTCCAAGTGTTGCCTGTTTACCAAGTGGATGGAGAGCCCCGAAAGGATATACTGGATCACGTGGAAACCCGGCTCAGGAAAGTCGACGCTGATGAAGTTCCTGCGCTGCGACTCGCGCACCCGTGAGCATCTTTCGGCTTGGTCTGGAGATCTGCCCCTTCTCACTGCACACTTCTACTTTTGGAACTCGGGTTCACAAGTGCAAAATTCTCTTGAGAGGTTCTACCGAACGGTCATCTACACACTCCTATTCGCTCGCATGAGCTTCACCCCTGATGCATTTCCGGATCGGTGGGCCAACGCGAAGCTCTTTGGCGAGGACAGGCGTGACTGGTCAATGAGCGAACTCGAACAGGCATTCGCCCTTCTTATCAACCGGAGCGGCACTGCCTATAAGCTTTGCCTCTTCATCGATGGGCTGGACGAGTATGAAGGGAACCAACGCGTGTTTGTGGACCAACTTTCCGATCTGACTGCGGCACATGACATCAAACTCTGCGTTGCGAGCCGGCCATGGCTGGTGTTCGAGGACGCCTTTTCCACTGACGCCCACCTGATGCTCCAAGACCTCACACTCCCCGATATTGTGCGCTTTACTTGGAGTAAGCTGCACAATCACAGAGGATTCAAGATCCTCCTTGGCATGGAGGAAGATTATGCTGGCGATCTGATTATCAAGATTGCTCAGAAATCACAGGGGGTCTTTCTTTGGGTTAATCTGGTCACGGAGTCTTTATTGGAAGGCCTTGCACATGCGGATCGCGTGGCTGACCTTGAGCGCCGCTTGGAAGAGTTGTACAACAAAATGTTTGACAGCATCCAGCCACGCTATCGCCACAATGCCTCTCGGTATCTCCAAATTGCCAAGGCCGCCGCTGGCCAGCTCTCGGTCCTAGCCTTTTATTTTGCCGATGAAGGGGACGGTCAAAACTCGCTGGAAGCCGAGTTGGTGGCTTTCACCGAGGACCAAACTATCAAGACTAGGCTGAACGGCGCTTGCAAGGGCTTTTTGGAGGTTCCTAACCCACAGGCCACGGCTTATAGCCCGGAATATGGTAGCCTTGAACAAGACGCTCATGAAATACAGCCAATCGACATTGATTATCTCGACTCCCCCCTCGACAAGGAGGATCTAGAGGTTGATTCAGACGCTAGTAGCATTTCGGCAGAAAATTTCGATGATGTGGAAGCCGGTGAAAATGTTGCCGCAACCCCGGAACCCGACAGGAAAGTCACGTACCCTTCACCGCACTGCCAAAGACTTTCTAGAAAGCCCGACATGGAGCAGCGGATTTTGGAAATCTCGCCTCAGGGGTTCGATCGCTTGGTGGCTATCTTGAACGGCTATCTGTTACAGTTGAAGACTCTACCAGCCTATGGCGTCGACCTGGTAGCGCTTTGGCGAGCCGTGATCACCTTCATGGAAACTGCAGCCGAGGTGGAGGCCGTGTCTCTTGACACTTCAATTAATGAGCACCTCGACGATTTTAACAGGACGGCTAATACAAAATTCCGCGCTTGTGGATTTTCTGGAGACAATCACCATTGGACGGCGACGCGCTGGATCTCAGCTGATTCTGGCAACGTGCGTGAAATCGGATTCATGGCCCTGGCAGCTGAGTTCAACCTCAAGCGCTACATCATGTCGAAACTTGAAGTCGGGGTTCCTCTATTCAAGCCAGCAGATGGCCGGCCGATCCTCGACTTTGTCGTCGAAGACTTTCCAAAGTATTTATCGTTGTGCGAGCCATCAATCATGGCACCGAAGGGCTTAGCTTTACCGAGTTTGCGAATAATTGAGACGCTATTGGACCGAGGGGAGGACCCGAATGCCCAGTACAAGGATTCAACCACCTGGACACGGGTTCTCGATGAGGCTTCCAAGATCGAGAAAAACCGCATGATCAACGATGACCAAAAGAAGCTACTTTTGACCGACTAGGCTGCCATCTTCGACGCTTTTATCGCACACACATGATGCGGGCCCGGTCCTGAATCGCAACTCGCCAGTAGCGTCCAGGACTAGCGAGATTTTCCGCCGTCTGCTGCCAGAGAGAGCAAAAAAACATGGAGAAAAAGCTGAAGCGAACAAAACGTCGATGGTCGTCAATCGGCAAGTTCATCACGCCACGCAACAAGAGGCTTGACATATTGACCTTCGAGACCACACCTCTCCCTGTCCGTCTACGGATGGAATCCGCAACAATGGATCAGCTTGGGTGGTCAGAATACCTTACCCAGACACCTTCTGCAGCTAGAAAGGTTCCCTCTCTTCTAGGATCTCCTGCATATAGCAACATAGACTGGCTCAATTCTGCTAACCACCCTGCCAATGTTGTACTGGGTGAAGGCAGGCATCAGAGACTTACGTGGCGGCCTCCGGGCGCAAGACCTGACTCCAGACTGTCGATCACGGGAGGGGAAGGTTTTAGTCAGGCTCAGGGCGATGGCATTCCGACGCGAGTAATTGCTCATCGTTTTAATCGACCCGTGGAAGGGACCGTAACAGCCTGGTTGTCTGAGACGAATCTGGGCACACGGAATTTCCTTATAATCATAGAGTACGGCGCCGAGGTGTCCAGAATTAGAAGTCACGCATCGCCATATATGGCGGCCCCAGCTCTAAACCCCAGTATCTTCCGTAGTCTAAGGCGGCTAACCGTTTATACTTACTCATACCTTCCGTTTCTTCACCGTCTTATGTGGTAACTTTTGCGACGATTCCCCTTTACCCTACCCACACCCTGAATAAAAGCGGCGGCTAACTGAAGGTTCTATTTTTCGAAAATATTCTAACGTACGTGATAAGCGAGTTGGACAGACAAGCGAATCGGACACTCTACCATAGTTTAGTGCGGCTGCACGCAAAAACGCGCTAAGAAATTGTTAGTGACCTTGATAATTTTTAAACACTCTGCTGTGTACAACTTTGCTAAGATTGTTAAAGTGTCCGACTCGCTTATCACGTACGTTACTTTAAAAATAGGTTTAGTTGCTTGCAGAATCTGTTTCGCCCCTTTCCTGTCACGACCCTAGTCATGACAGGCCGGCAGGACCTGCTAGGGAAACTACCTGGAGCTAATCGTTAGAACAGAGGCTTAAGGGCCCTACGGGCCCTATGTGAACCAATCATAATGGACCCCGGAGCTTTGGAGGCTCGGGTTCCCACCAGCATCATGGAGTGACTAACAGGAAGGACCCCTGAGTCTGGAGACTCGAGTCCTCGCCTAAGCCGAACAAACAAGACCCTGAGGAAGGAATATTCGGGTTTAACACACCATGATGAGAGCGGAATATTTAGTATAGATAGCTATCATCGTGTCCATGATAGAGTGAGGAATCTTAGTTCCTCACGCAAGTAATTACATTCTTATAACCCCTGTTGCGACTCACACTTACGACCTGTCTTTAACTCCTCTTGGGTGTATGCCGTAACATCTGGCTTTCTCTGATTAGACTAACACAACTGTATACATATAGAGAGTGCTCTCACTTTGAGACCTCTTTCTTTTCTTCTCTCTCCTCATGTTCTGCGTACTTGTAGAACTGTGACGACCCCGTAGGTCGTCACTAGGGCCGGCGCGGCCCTACGGCATCCCCCACTGGGCGAACAGTGCACATTGTAGGAAGCACTTGGCCAGGGGTGCCAAGACTCGAAACCCCTACGATGAATTACGAGTTGCTTGGTGAGGTATCTGAGCTAAAGGGGCTTAGAGGAGCTGATCTGATGTAGTCAGTTCAGCTGGTGTGAGCCCCATTTGCCACCAACCTTGCCACTATTTATAACTATAATAGCAGGCTCTCTGAATTTGCTAGAGATCCAGACAAGAAATTCTCAAAGGAATATAATTAAGGAATTGCAACCCTATCAAATCCACCGAATCTCGTGTACAGCGCTTCTGACAATTTGATTGGGATGTGTACCTAGGTAGCTAGTAAAAGATCACTGCATTTGAGTTTTAACCCCCTTTTGTAGACTGCCCATTCTCCTTTAACTCCAGTTCCGTCTCTTTGAATACTTGGCCTTCCTTGATGCTCTCGTATTTGTCGTTGCAGAGGGTGTACTTTCCACCGCCAACCTTTTCGACTCGGTAGGGCCCTTCCCCCGAAGCAAGAATGAAAACCTCATTGCCAGGCTTGAATTTGTACAGCGATTCGTAGGCCTTAATGTGGGCGCTATAAAAACTGCTGTGCGAGTTAGAATCAGGGCCTGTATGGCATTTAAGCGCGGCGTATTCCTGGTGCTTCTTGCGGCGCTTCTTGAGGAGGTCGTAGGTTCCGTCTTTACATCCACCCTTGGTGCAGCGGTCTGTGATCCGGTTAGTAATAATTCACAGGCCTTATAATAAGATACATACGACGCTGGCAGTACCAAGGAACAGTCTCGTCGTCTGGGTAGGTTCCAAGCTCACTGCAGCTTTTAGTAGAGCATGTTATATGGTTATTACAGTACTTCTGGCCTTCGGTTTTAGCCATGGAACAATGGTGGCCATCTTCGACCGAGACGACTTTTGGGTAAGTGTCTCGTTCGTGTTAGTTAACAATTTGAGATAAAATTTGCGGGCCAGAACTGACGTCTGAAATAGTAACGTGAGTAGATTCTGGTGCTGCCGAAGCCTGCATAGCAAGTTTTCTTACGACAGTTGGGAACGAGACAAGCCTTGTCCCCATATGGGGATTGGCGTGGGGCAGACGAGTTGAGGGTGTGGGTGGATTGGGTTTGTTGCATCCCAAGAGGTAAAATGCTGCAGGTATCGGTGATTGAAACAAGTCCAATCTTTGTAGTATCCTTTGCACCATACATTCGATTGAGGGCCATGAGTCGTTGCCTGCGAACCTCCCTTTCGTTCGTACAATCCTTTGATATGGTGCTGCGACTCCAGGTCTGCTTCCGCGGCCGCGTTGCGAGACATCGCGCGAGCCCCTCTCGCGAGGGTCTTTGCGACTCCTGACGTGCGCTGCGTTCGAAGGGCGACATTTGCAGCTTGAGATCTTGGACCGAGATCTCAGTAGGATGAATGCCAGTGTGAAAGGCAATTGCAGGGCGACGAAGTGGATGGAGGAAGAGAGGTTGGGCGGAATCAGCACAGGGGCAAGGTAGGAATGATCCATAGCGGCTTGGCATCGCAGGTGATGCCTAAAAAGGGCCCGACACGTGGCATGCAACTGCGCCCCAAATGCTGTCCCAGGTCCAGGGTTACACAGCAAAAAAAATCTTTTTGTACAGTATGCAACAATTGTTTCCTTTATGAACTTCCGAGCTGTAGCTCTGGATGATAACAATTTCCTTTTTCGTTCGCAATCCTGAGCTGGGGTGAGCTGGGGTGAGCTGTGGCTGATTTGTCCTGAGCTCTCCCTGACTCTTCCCTGAGCTGGGGTGATCCCGTACACTGCTGCCGCACAGCCTCAGAGGCCCCTTTTCGGTCCTTTCGGCTAAAATTTCCTATCGATGGTGTTGCTCAGTATGCTTTCTGAGCCTGTAGTACAGTGTTGCAGAGGCTGTAAACCTCTGTAGTACAGAGGGCTTACAAGGCACTCAGGGGAAGAAAGTGTGCGCACACAGGTGGCCGGAGGCCTACTGCTCGAAGATACAACAGTAGTACTGAGGGAAGTAGATTGATTCTTACTTAGTGAACTAACTAGAATACAGGAGAGGAGAGGGCTTATTATAACCTATAGGAGGCTCTAGAAGAATTCTAGAGCCTTTTATTACTAATGCAGTTCTAGAAAGCTCTGTGGGGCTACTCAAGCATTCACACGACAGTCGATACACGGTCCTGTGTCATCTGCGATGAGGGCAAACTCGATATCCAGGCCATGAACGGCTTGAATATACGTCGCACGAAAACGTTGCGAGAGGTTGAGTTGTTGCGGGCTGTCGGTCGAGGTGGTGTTTGTTGAATTCAACGCAGTTAACCAAGAACACAGTAATTACCGCCATCAAGTCTTGTTGTATTCAGGGAGCCGTCCTCTCAGCCAAGCGAAGCTCTGGTGCTCGGCCGCGCTGCGGTTCCGTGGCGCCAAGGCGCGATTACGTAATTTGACAGTTTTTGGTGTCGAGAATGTCGAAGTCGGCTTTGAAGGTCACCACATGGTCGTGGTACGAGCCTTGGGTGCCTTTTTGGACACGGGGACCGAACCGATCTTGGGTCTTATAGTACGGGGATGCCTGGAGATAGCCGGAGGCGCGCACACCGACTTCGATGGAGCCGTCAACGTGGAAGGCGAAGTCGAAGAGGTAATCGTAATTTCCCACCGTGGCAATGTGGCGAACGTGCAGCGCCGAGGCCTTGACAACGCCGAGGTTCGAGAAGCCGTAGCCGAAGAAGGGGCCGAAGGAGGTGGTGCGGTGGCGGGCAAGAGGGTAACCGGAGTCGGCCTCGAAAATGCAGATTGCTTGAGGTTTCACTGTGGTGCCTCGGCCGTCTGGATAGCTGATGTTGAGCAAGCTCGCACCGAATGGGCAGTCAAAGCCTTCGAGAAGCACAGCCGACATGGTGCCAAAGCCGTAGTGGGTGTCGTGGTAGACGGTGCTTGCGGCCTTGGGCGTGTTACCGGCGTATTGGGCCGCGGCCTCCTGCATCGAAAGCTCGTAGAGAATTCGCTCGCCCTTGTAATTGATGTTGTAGAATGCCAGGCCCAGCGTGCGGGTCCAGGACATGTAGAAAGACCAGCCCATGTACTCGACGTACTGCTGCTCGACATCCAGCTTGTATCGTTTGCCTCCGAGCTCGATGCTTTGCGGAGCTAGGCGATCTTCGAATTCACGCGTCGGTGCGGTCTTGTTGGGCGTGAGTCGGGCCCACTCATTATCGCGTACCTGCGGGAATTCGTTGATGATTTGACCCGCATCGTACGCCGCGCGAAATGTGGCAACCGTAGGGAAGAACTTCTCGTTAGTCACGATTCCCCTGAGAGAATACTTGGAAGGGTCTGTGCCGGGAATATCCAGCAGCAGGTAAAAGTCGATAGGCTGCAAGAACTCGGTCTCGGTCGGATACCGAAAGATGACAATTCTCGTGGCTTGAGTGCCGTCGCGGGAAACTGGAGTATCAAACGTGTAGGTAAGGTCGGTTCTGTTGTCCATCGCCCCGTAATACACACCGCCGAACAGCTTCCCCGTGATATCCGCCACCTCGGTCATCACCGACGCCAGCAGTGGCTGAGAAGCGACATCGCGGGCCCTGTCGAAGAAGCGGGCATTGAAAGGAACCTTGCCCCCCTTTCCGCCGTTGAAGATGTAATCGAGCTTTTGGATCGTGGTGTTGGACGAGACGGGGAGCGGCCCAACCATGTACTCCTGGGAGATCGGTTCTTTCTTTCCGCCCTCAAAGATGACCACCCGAGCGTACTTGGGAGCCTGCGGCCCATTGCCATCTATATACGGTAGGACGGCGGTCTTGTTGGTATCTGTTCGTGCGTCAGTTTTACGGCCCACACAGATTACTTCAAATCATACGAAGGGTGTCGATCCATGCGACATAGTTGTCCGTTTGCGCAGGACCAGCGCTGGGCAGCGTGAGGTTCAGTCCAGCTTTGGGGTCGTGTACCAGGTCCCAAACAGCGGCGGTATCAGCACGGGATATTTGCATCCAGGGGTTGGTTCTTGGCGCCTTCACCATCGGTGCAGCTTCGTATGTTCCGCAGCTCCCGGTGCTCGCCTGCCTCTTCTCGTGTCCAAAGCCTGGCTCAGGCAGAGCCTCGATCGAGGCCATAGCGGCCAGGAAGACAACCAAGACTGAAAGCATCTTCAAAAGTGAGTTTCGTATCGAATTGGTTGAGATGGGGAAGGAGATTGAAACAGCGGCCGTAGAAGGTCCGTCATATCGTCGCGTTCAACGCGTTGTCACCGCACCCCGGCCAACGGCTTCGTCGAGCGGCAGTTCCTGTCCCGCCAGGTTGGTGTTCGCGGGAACAGTCCGCATGCTCGTTCTAGGCACTGTTAATAGATAAAAGCAGAAATTAAGAATGCAATGCCGCAGGGGTTTTGGCGGCAATGAGCCCGTCAACGTGTTACGAGCGGCTAATTCCTCCTATATTAGACCCGTGCAGGCCAACCCATGTCGATTTGTTGGGTGTGGGATATTCGGTCAAAGCTGCAGCTACATTCCCGTGTAATTCTCTCAAGTCACCCAGTTGCTGGTCGACTCGCCGCTGGGGTGTTCAGTGGGAAAATCCCAGCTCCCATCAATTTTGGCAGTCACTGATCTAGGTCAGTGTCGCCTCGATACTATCAACGTTGATCAAAACCGGTCCTGATGCTGAGGTCAGAATATCCAGACTATCTGGAGACCTTGGACTCCACAATCTCGGAGGATTCACTCATTGCAAACCTCCCAAGCCAACACCAAGGCCTTGTGTAACATCCCCCATGTCCAAAGGATTGAACCACCGACATGACCTCGTATGACAATTTGTGTCCAAGTCTAGAAAAAAGAGCGCCCACAAGTGTTTGGCGAGTAAAAGCGAGAGGGGCCCGGGGGCAGCAAAGATGCATTCGCTGGAGATTATGAACGAAAGAAAGAGTGTAATTAATAGTGAAGGCGGCCCGGGGCGAGTATATTTCCGCCAGGCATATGGTGCAACGAAATCAATGGAAAGACAGCATGCGATGGTCGCTGACAAGGCCTGCGATCTGCTTCTGAACCGATTCAAAGCGGATCATTCCACATGACTCGCTTTCCAAATGATTGATGATGGCAGCGAGCGTTCGGAAATCCCTCCGGCAGTCAGGCTTCGGGCAGTGGTACAAATCCTGACGATCTGTGTGATGTCAACAAAAGCGAAGGGGTAATTGGGCGTGGACGTTAGAGAACACGTACGGGCGCCGGAGTTCAGATGCTGGTTGAGAGAGTTGAGAGCTCCAAAGGATTTGTGACAGAAATAACACTCAAAGGCACGACCATTCCAAGCCTGATTACTAGCCTCGTACTGGACATCAGACTCTCCGGTCCAGCCGATGAGCTTCTTTGAGATCAGGCCGCTAGGGTCCTTGGAGCGAACAAATCGGTAGATCTCATCACGGTTGAGATTGTGAGCCCGAGGACAGAAGCCCCCTTCAAGATGATGCAACATGCCGGTAGCAGTGGCGAATGGAGTCTTGCAAAACGGGCACTCGATTGCCTGGCCACGGTGGGTACGTGAGTTGAGATGCTGGGCAGCGAGTCAGCCGAGCTCATTGTCTGGTGAAAATGCGCAGTCCAAGCCCACTTACCATCTTGATATTGTTCTGGCTCTGAAAGGGCCGCTTGCACTCGCTGCAGTACCAGTGGTCATTAACGACGTGGTCCTTGAGTTGCTGCTCAGTCGGCCAAATATGGTCACATTTGTCGCACTGCCAGAAAAAATGATTGCTCTGCAACATGTGCTGCCATCGTTCGTTCTCGGTATTGCAATAAGCTCCACAGGTATCGCACTCGAACTGCGGACGACGGTGGCCTGTGGCCGCACAGTGATTCTCGCGCGCGCGCCATCCACTAGGGAAGGCCCTGGTGCAAAACCCGCACTCAAACATCGTAGCGCCGGTGGAATGGAAGTGGGGATGAGGGATGAGAGATAAGAGATGAGATTTGGCAAGCAGGATCGTTGGTAGACTGGGAGGCGCGGAGGCGGGTGGCGAGATGCGAGACAAGCAGGCTTCGTGCGCGCTCGGGAAATGGCGCGAAGGGCGACAGAAGGTGCCAGCAGGCAGCTCAAAGGGAGCTACCAGAGAAGGTGATCGCCGGCCTTGCTTTGGGATAGGGCACGCAACTTTTCCTTCTGTCGAGATGCCAGTGCTGGAAAGCTGCGGATTGCGTTGTTGGCGGTCGCGAGGAGCTGACGTCGGGTTTCGGCTTCACGCTAGCCCTCCCCAGTCGACGCGCAGTCACCTGAGCTCAGCACCAGCTTTGTTCGTCCGATGTTGGAAAAAGCAATGCGATGCCGGAACAGGAGCCGACCATTTGCCGAGCAAATCAGCAGTTTGCGCTCTTGCTTCTGCTGTTTTTTGGGGGGGTTTTTGTGCTGCTCGCAGCCAGTTACGTCCCTCGATTTTATGCCGCAAACGGCGGGGCTTGCATGTCTGGCTGCAGCCAGGAGCCTGGAATGTTTGCTATCCCTCACCTCAGGCGATGATAATACACGCATCGTCTAGAAGCTATCGAAAACGCCAACCAGCAAGAGGCCTCGTTCCCTCACTTTCAAATGTCTGTCTGCCATCGCCTTGCTACAATGGCCAGACCCCCAAGCAGCCCTGCAACACCGGATGTTGGAAATATGAGTACGCCTTTTATCCGATTGACAGTTAATCAGATTTCTTCTTGATCACGCCATCCTTTAGCTCATATTTATCAGAAAACTGCCTCTGTCGCATCGCTCGGTAGTCAAACAAGGCGCTCCGCGACAGCTGAACCAGCGACATGAGCGGCAACACAGCAAGAAGACCGAGGACGGTTAAATGCACAAGACCGCTGCCGTTTTCTCCGCCAAGACGCCTTGTTGTCGTCTCCAACCGACCCTGGGGAAACTCTGATCGCCAAGAGAAGAACTGCGATTCTTCCTTCCACTGTCGGACGAGGCTAAAATAGGCCTGCGCCGTATCCGTCAAGACAGTCTCGAGGAATCGGGGGATTGCGGCGGTCCCGCCGTAAATATGGCGGTAGGTTTCGAACATCTCGAACGACATGCCCGCATCTGTTGCCATGCCGGCCACCATCATACCGCCGTCACGGCTAAGCGCCTTGTCTATAGCCGTTGCGGCAGGATACAGTTCGTACCACGTCAGGGCATCCTTGACGCCGAGAACTTCCCCCAAGACGATGGGCTCAGTGGCCGAGCTCATGTACACTTGCCTGACCACATCGGCACCGCCGTACACACACTCGATCACGGAGACATCGGGCTCGCCGTAGATTTCGGGGAAGGACGTGAAGAGAAATATCTGCCTGACCTGAAATGGTGTGTCTGGGTCGGCATCGCGTTTCCACATTGCCATCCAAGTCCTGAGGTTCGTCTTGTTATCGTCGAGATACATGACTTCGTTTTTCGACCCACGCGTGTTCCAGTCGATCTTGGGCTCGACTGTGAATCGGTGCACGATAGCCTCCTCACGGATAGATGGAATTTTCACTGGCGGCGCAATTCGCTGGTAGTCCCATACCCAGTCCTCTGTTTTGTCTCTGCATGTGACAGTCACGTTGGTGGCGGCCACGATCGGGTCGTACGACAGGATTCGGTGTTGCGGCGCGACCTTGTATCCCGATCGCCCCCACGGGACCGGAGCGGCGCCAACGCCGTGCGTTCGAATAGTCGGGTAGACAGTCGTACCTATCTGGACACGCTCGGCCCGCAAGTAACGCGCGAGGTAACGGTTGTTGATATCAAGCGCGGCGCCTCCCTTCCGCCACACCATGTGCTCGAAGGCGCTCCTCAGCATGACGGATCCGATATCCCACGGAGTAGTCGTAGGAACAAGGCTCATGCCAACGTACAGCTCGGAGGTGATAGCGGCAGTGGAAACCTGGCGAATGGGGCTCCCCACCGTCCACGTGGTTGCGTGCATGCCCAAAAGCGCGAACGAAACCTCGGAGCCGATGAGGGCGGCAAGGCTAAGGCCAATGAGGGACACCATACCGATGCTGAATTTCGAGCGCGTGCCCGCGCCAACAGCCCCCGACACCAGTTTGCGCTCCGAGTCCTTGTCGAGACTCCCGCGCATCTGGCGAAGGTAGGTCCAACTCGACTGATAGTGCCGCTGACGCTGAAAGGCCACCAGCGTCATCGCGGCAACCACGGCCCCGCCCAGGTTGACGGCGCGATTCCACAGGTCTGGATCATATTCTGCGAGGCCCTTCGAATGAGCGACCGAGTAGTCCTGGTAGGAAAGGTGCAGCGGGATGGTCCAGGCCAGAACTGGTTTCCGATGGAAGCGAATGGCATAGTAGGCTGCAGAGACAAGACAAATCAGCGACAAAAGGTTGAACAAGAAGGGCGAAATAAAGGAGGCCACCATGGTGGATCTGTTAACGCCATTCAACCTCATTGCGAGTGGAGTTGGCAGAATTGGCAGGTGCAAAATCTTTCTTGGCTCGGCTTGTCCCGAATTGTCATTATTGCACGGACCCCGGCTTTGCGGCCCGGCCGACGTCAAGAGCTCCAAGACGCTCACGACATTCTTAGAGCAGTGCTACCGATTTCCTGCAGTAGGGTGATGGCATGTCTGGGGTAGTTGGTTGGTTTATTGACAGTGGCCTTACGGCCGTTGTACGGTGCAGAACTTCACCAACCTTCTCGGATGATAACAATCATCTAGCTTGTCTTGCTTGGCACTAATTCTTTGCCTCCTCATTTTTGATCTTTCCCTATTTTGGTCGCCTTAGTTAAGCCTAACTCTTCATCTGCAGTTTCAACCGTGGAAATCTATCCCGATTAGCAACAATGGGCGTCTGCTAGCGTAATGGTCTCCAAATCTCAATATGCCATGTTCGCGGTGTACCCCTGAGCCACCAACCCCTGTCATCACGAACCCCTGTCAGTATGCCGGGGTTAGGGTTATTTCCTCCTTGTCGCGTCGCACATCAATGAATCAGCATTCGTGATTCCAATCCACACCACCATCGAAAATCAGGGAAAGAGAGAGAAAAACGGAGCACGGCAACTTCCGCCACGTCGAAAAAAAAATTGCTCAATCCAACGGGAAGGCACACGTCACTGCAACTGCTAGAAGCGCCGGACCGGACACCACGGCGGTGGTGGGGAAAGAGCAATGTTCCGTAGCGGCAGCACACGTGTCGGCTTGACCGCCGTCTCAAACCTGTCGCGCGCCTCCGCCTCTGCTCAAGCCCAAGCTCCAAGACTACCACTCCCACCAGTGTCACCGCAAACAAGCTTCGCGCGGCCCTCTACCCTCATTTCCTCCCGCTCCCCCTTTTCTACTCGCTTCGTCCGCACCATCTCCAGCACCTCCACCCGCGCCGCAGCACCACCAGACAGCTCCGACGCCAGCAGCAGCAGCAGCAGCAACAGCTCCAACCCCAACTCCAGCTTCTACTTCAGCTCCAACGGAACCCACCCTCGCCGCCCGACCGCACCCGATTGGCACTCCATGGCCGAGCAGGAAATCTCAAAGTACCTGTGCCAGACGCACGACCGCGTGTTCGATTGCAACCGCGCGTGGGCGGCCGAGCAAACGGCCAAGGACCCCAACTTCTTCAAGCACCTGGCCGAGGGCCAGAACCCCGAGTACCTCTGGATCGGATGCAGCGACTCGCGCATCCCCGCCGAGCAGATCACGGGCCTGCAGGCGGGCGATGCCTTTGTGCACCGCAACATCGCCAACCTGGTGTGCAACACTGACCTGAACGTCATGAGCGTCATCACCTATGCCGTCCAGCACCTGCAGGTCAAGCACATTGTCGTGTGCGGCCACTACGGCTGCGGCGGCGTCAAGGCCGCCATGACGCCCAAGGACATGGGGCTGCTCAACCCGTGGCTGCGCAACATCCGCGACGTGTACCGTCTGCACGAGAAGGAGCTCGATTCTATTGCCGACGAGGACGCGCGGTACAACCGTCTAGTTGAGCTCAATGTCTTGGAGCAGTGCCGTAACGTCATCAAGACGGCGAGCGTGCAGCAGAGCTACGCCGAGAACAAGTTCCCCATTGTGCACGGCTGGGTGTTTGGCTTCCACGATGGCCTGCTCAAGGATCTGAAATTTGACCACCAGAAGGTCCTGAAGGACATCCAGAAGGTGTACAACCTCACCGGGTAGTGGGGCTGTCGGGTTGGGCTGGGGTTACGCCTTAGCAGACGGGCTGCAGCAATCTTATTTTTCGGGTTATGTTCCCGCATCGCTACAGGATTAGAGGGGGAAGATTGGATCAGATGTGGGTAGGCATCATGGTGTTGAGCAAAAAAATAGACAAGCATTCTCTCCCCTCCCTGTGTCCACATGTGGTTCGATGTT
>Ga0247770_1001457_pt1 | contig 18278 bp, 20 predicted proteins | sample UWRJL136409B6_FD_179943 | JGI IMG/M metagenome (GOLD analysis project Ga0247770, IMG submission 179943) | Plant litter microbial communities from Arlington Agricultural Research Station in Wisconsin, United States - UWRJ-L136-409B-6 | ecosystem: Environmental > Terrestrial > Plant litter >... | reverse complement strand
AGCTAGCTCTCGAAACTGAAGCAGAAGCCAGGAAACCGTGATCTCTAGGTACATCCGGCCCGTTGAGCTGCTCGACATGACTCCTAGACCCTCTGAAAAGAACTCTGTTAAGAATTCCGCTAATACAGTTCCCCACGCGCAGATTCCTATAGCCCTGGCCGAAAAAGAATAATACAACATGATGTTTTATGGCAGGACGCGCTGCCAAATGCTAAAGGGCTAATTATCAAAGTGCAGCACAGGAATATACTTAGCTACCCTCCCTCCTTCTGCGCCTCCATCTCCATTTCCTCCAATACAAAATTCACCATTAATCAATCAGTCTTCGCAGCTGAAGATACGGCTAAGATCTTCTCACTCGCCTCATTCAGCTCGAGGATAAGGCCTTGCTTGCCCGGCAGGAATTAGCCTCTGCCCACTCATGCGCCTGCAGCACATCCATTCGTGGCCCCATTTGTGTACCCATTCACGTGCCCGTTTGGGTGTCCATTTGACTGTCCGTTTGCGTGTCCGTTAGAAGAAGAAGAAGAAGCCTGCTTCTTCGGCCCAGGCCTTCTCCCTCTACCCGGCCCGGCTCCGTTTACGACTCCCGGGGCGGGTTCCTGAGCTTCGTCATCGCCACCTCCGTGTAGCCGCTTCCAGACACGCATCCATGCAGGGTCCTTCAGAACCTTTTCCGGAACCGTGTCTTCAAGCGGTGTTGGCTCGCTCAGCAGACGCTGTTCGCGGATTCGTTGCGCCGCCTTCCCAAAATTGGCCTTCCGCCGTGGCCTGGCGGCGATCTCATCTTGCTTGGCCTCTACCCAGGTGTTCGAGTGTGGCTGTGGCCAGTGTACACGTGGGTCGATATCGGCATAAAACGGTTCGTCTGGCGGGAGCGGCTCGTTTGCCCTGTTCGCCTCAACCGATGCTGCCGGGCTCGCTGGGACCTGTACCTGCAGTGGTGGTGTGGCCGCCCCTTCTTGCCGATATACGAGATTGTCAAACAAGGACTCGTCAATTGTTTTTCGGTTTTGCGGTGGCCGTACTTTTTCAAGTAACACTGGCGATTTGCCGACCCTTTTCGGCTTGGGACCCCGTTTCGGCTTGTCTGGAGGCCGTTGGACAGCTGCCTCCGCCCCAAAAGTCACCCTTGACTCCTCAGAGGCTTTAGGATACCCAGAATACCCAGGATGCCCATCATAGTTACACTGACCATTCAGCCCGTTCCTCTCTGTCGCATGGTGGCCATACCCGTTTGGTATCTGGGATGGGGCTTTGGACGACGGAATTTGAGCTGTGGCAAGTAACTTCCTCTCAAATGATGGATTACCTGGTTGCGTAAGCTCCCAATATGAGTGATTACTTTTGCTAGGCGGCAAAGCCTGATCCACATCCCGTTTCTCGGAGCTGATAGCATGCCCATCCCAACGCAAACTTGGCGGTTCAGGTAAGCGCTCTACTGACTGTAAGCCACTCTCATTGCCATAATTAAATGTAAACCCTGCTGTTGGAGGGAGCGCCATTTTCCGAGGCGGCGCCCTCATCGACTTGCTGCTACCCAACTTGAAGGAAGGATTCTGGCGGCCTCCTGGTCGAGCTACTTGGGATGCAGAGGATGACCGGGGCCCGTCCCTCTTGGACACAGGGGCAAGGCGCTCATACTTGGTAGTACCTTGAAAGCTCGACGACGTTGCCATCCCGGTAGTCTCGGTCCCGTTTGGTTTTGGTTCCGGAGAAGCAGCTGAATTCGGCGTCGTCCGCGACCGCTTCCGCACCGGCTCTCCGTCCGGCAGACGGCGCGGGCTCGCATTTGGTGGTACAGCAAAGGTGGGAGGCGCCGAGGATTGCGAGGCTGTTGTCCTTGCCACCTCGGTGGGGTCCGGGGCCGACGCCGGAGGCGACGCGGTGGTCTGCTTCGCAGATGGGTAGATGTGGGGGTTGGGGTTTGACGCAGTTTTACGCATAGTGATGGGGCGGTCCTTGTCATTCTCGGCAAGGAGCTTGTTTTTCGATGCCGCGGGCAGGGCTTGGCGGTCGGCGCTGGAGCTTGAGCGTTGCGGTTGCGACTGTGAGACAGGTGGTTTTGGTTGCAACTGCTGCTGTTGGGCTGGCGCGGTTGCGGAGACGGCCCTGGATACGCTGGAAGAAATCGACCCGCCCGTGAATGATTGATGCTCCGAGCAAAAGACCCGGTCAGGGGTGGTCAAGGCCAGACAATTCGGCATCGAACATCGGATACCACCCCGAATGGGAACGGCGCCTGCACCTACACGCGGACCCGCGCCGTCCGACGCGGAGGACGGAGCACGAGCCGGCGAATATGACATGCTGGCAATGGTCGTGGTAGTTGCGGCTGTGGTTTCAGTAGCGGTAGACGAAACTGAGGTGCGAGTCATGTGAGAGATAGACGGTACGCGTAACGGGGCCTCATTGTAGCGCGAGTCGCTAATGCGTTTTTCACACCTCGCACAGGTCCAATTCCTGCAGTCGCGTATGAGTAAAATAATTTCCCAGCAGTTGCTGCCGCAGAGCGTAGAGCATAGGTAGTTGTGGGCGTGGGGCTTGAAGATTGAAGTCGGGTTTAGGAGAGGAAGAAAAATTAGGTGTTGAGTCGAAATTGAATAGTATAAGGATCCGAGAGCGCGCGGCACGGGACCAGCCAAGGGGGAGGTAAGAATGGGTAAGGGTGACAATAGGCTACGAGTGGGGCGGGCTATTGTGTGCGAGTCTGTTGGTTCGGTCTGTAGGTGGGGGGCCGTGGCCTCGGGATGGAAGGTGGAAGGTGGAAAGGAACAGGAGAGATTGGTAGGCTGGCATGGAAATGGAAACTAGGAAATGAGTCGTGGATAGAGGTGCGGAACAGAACCGACTGTACCGACTGCCTGATCTCTAAGGCAGGGCGGTTCGTACTCGCTGGCGGTACATCCATGTACGGTGCCATGAAAGTATGGAACCTCCGTTGGCAGCGCGCAGAATACAGAATGGACCAGCAAAAACGGGGTCGGGGCTCGGACATGGGGGCGTGGAGAATAACCTACTGGGGTGAGGGATGCGGTGAGTGGCACGCCGAATGATAGAATCTTCTGCAAGAGCAACATCTAAACAGCGGCTTGACAACCGAGCTGCCCCCTTTGCATAGTTTACAAAGCGGGGACTGCTTCGGAAGGGACTGCATCGGTCCTCTGGCCGACCTGGCCTCGCGTTACAAGGCCGCTGCAGGGTACGGTGCTATCATGTGTTGCCACAAGTCCTATATTGTCATTGGTAATTAGTACTGCTCTGTGCCAGGTTGAGAAGCATTTGATTTTTGAGCCAGGGGAGGCCCCGCGTGTCTCAGGTCTTTTCAGTTTATTTGTCGTGGTCATCATCCAGCCAGCTTCAACGGTTTCGAGGTTCTTGTGCGAGCTCAGGCGCCTTACACGCTGCCGCTAGTAGGCGAGCCCAGCCTGTCGTGTCTACCACGGCCTTTGGACCCCATTTCTGGGAAGAGATTGAAAACGGGGCTCCGAAAAGTGGTAGCCATGCCGAGACAAGTCTCAACAATGGTTTGATATATCCAGCCGCCGGGGGTCCGCGCACTGCCTGGGGCTCGAGGCAACATGCAGGGCCGGTCTTCGGCAGCCGGACGCGCTCCCAGGCGCGAGAAACCCCAGAACCCACCAAGAACCGCGACCCCAGAAGTGCACATAGCTGTCGGACCTTTTACCGTATCGATCATCACAGACACAGGGCACAATTCGCAGGCTCAAAGCAAGCGATGCGGACAGGAGAGAGGCTTAGTGCTTACCGTGAAGTGCGTGTGTATTGTGGCCTTCTTGTCCGACAATGGCAGGCAGTCAGCCGTCGCGGGCTTGACAGCTGCTGCGTCAACCGTCCACCTTCACTTCCCACTCGCTCGCACATCCAAGGCACGAGCTATAAATGCGCAAGCATCGGCGTGTGGTCTGAGTGGTAGCAGGATTCTGGATGGGAGATAGAGGTGAGAAGACAAGGTTAAAGTGACAGCGCCTCAATATCAGAGTTGCTACGTTGGCGAGTCGGGACGGGAATTGAATGGAGGAAGAAACGTGGGGGAGACCCGCGCGAGGACAAGCCCAAAATTTGGTTCGTCGCGGGAGGGATGAACCGTGCACGCAGCTGTCACGGACCCGGCAGAACTGGGGGCCACCCGTCACCGCCTGCCGTGCTGGGGCTAGCGTGGCAAGATAGCGTTAACAGTTGTCGGTTCCGATAACTGTAGCTGTTGCGGATACAGATTGACTCCAGTGTCACAAACAAACTCGCAGCAGCACGCCCTCCATCCACCTCGCCAAACCCCGGCGCCGGCGAGCCACCGACCTCGCTCCACCCGAACATACCAGCGCCTCAAGGGTCATGGATTTTCTGAAGTCGGCCGTCGCCTCGGCGATTGCGAAAGGCCCGCCATTTCCGTACACATTTGGGGACAAGGTCGATCTGGACCCCTCCATCTGGACACTCTACAATGGCACCCGTCGTGTAAGTTTGCGATGGATGCGCCGCCGCGCAGCCTGCCCTCCACAATCTCCAAGGCTTGCATTGGCTGACTTTCTCTGCCCATGACAGGAGGACGGTTCAAACTGCAGCATCTTCTCCTTCGACATCATAACGAACCGGTCCGCCCTCCCTCTCGCCCGAAATGCGCTGAAGAAGCTCCGCACAATGCGACACCCCGGCGTGATAAAAGTGTTGGATACAGTAGAGGTAGGGGCGCGCCATCCTGGGGACATCTGTTGGCCCTCGTTGCCGCACAACCGCTGAGACTTTGTCCAAAGTCAGACTCGTATATATACATTGCCACGGAGCGCCTGGTACCTCTGCGGTGGCATGTCAAGCGCAAGAGCTTGAGTCCGGAGACCACCAAATGGGGCCTTTATAGCATTGCCGTATGTCGACCTCGCCGTGTCGTCCGTATGAGAGGAAGCGATGGCTAACCCCATAGTTCAGAAAACCGTCAAGTTCATCAATGACGAGGCAGCGTCCATACACGGCAACCTCAAAGTCGCCTCCATTTACACATCGGAGAGTGGTGAGTGGAAGCTCGGAGGCTTTGAGGTGCTCAGTAGCGTCAAGGACGATGAGGCTGTGATATACGTATGATCCCATGGTCATGTTCGTGATTCGCAATTCCTAGAGACTAACCTGAAAGCTTAGACTTACGGTAGCCTGGCACCCGACTCAGCGAGGTATACTCCTCCCGAGCTTGCAAAGTCTGGCTGGGATGCCATTAAGCGTAGCCCTCACTCCGCCGTTGACTCTTACGACTTTGGCGTATTAGTCTATGAAGTGTTCAACGGGAGCTTTGGTGGCTCTGACCAGGCTGGCCAAGTCAAGAACATCCCTCCCAGTATGCACTCAAGCTACAAGCGCCTGACAAATGCAAACCCCAAAGCAAGAGTTAGCGTAGGGCATTTTCTTGAGCAGGGCCAGCGCAATGGCTCTTTCTTTGATAGCCCTCTTATCAAACTGACAGACGGTGTTGAAAACTTGGGCGTCAAAAGTGAAACCGAACGAGAGGTGTTTCTAGAGTGAGTCTTTGATTTTTTTCACCAACATTCTGACATTGTTGCTGACGGGACAAGTGATCTTGATCAACTTACAGACGACTTCCCGGAGGACTTTTTCAAAATGAAGGTCCTGCCTGAGTTACTAAAGTCAGTAGAGTTTGGCGGAGGTGGTCCTAAAGCATTTGCTGTTGTGATGAAAATCGCCGCCAAGCTCTCAAATGACGACTTTGATAGTAAAGTCACCCCTGTGGTAATTCGGTTATTCGGGAACCCCGACAGAGCCATCAGGGTCTGCTTGCTGGACAACCTCCCGCTCATGATCGACAGATTGTCACAGAGGGCAGTGAACGACAAGATTTTCCCTCAGATAGTAAGTCGGACAAGTTTGATTATAATTATTGCGCACGAGATGTAGACTGACTCGGCCAGGTTACTGGGTTTACGGATGTCGCGCCCGTGGTGAGAGAACAGACACTGAAGTCGGTTTTGACACTCATCACCAAGCTTTCTGACCGCACTATCAACGGAGAACTGTTGAGGTACCTGGCGAAAACTGCCAACGACGAGCAGCCCGGTATCCGAACAAACACCACAATATGTCTGGGAAAGATTGCCAAAAACCTCGGGACGTCCAGCCGGGCCAAAGTACTAATCGCAGCCTTTGGTCGCTCGCTCCGAGACCCCTTTGTTCACGCCCGCAACGCCTCGCTGATGGCCCTGTCCGTCACCGGGGAGTATTTTTCTGATGAAGACTGTGCCCTCCGCATCATTCCGGCCATCTCCCCACTTCTCATCGATAAAGAGAAAGTCATTCGAGAGCAAGCCAGCAAGACTCTGGATATATACATCCAAAAAATCCGGAAGGCTGCCGCTGCCATGCCGGACTCGGATCTCCCACCCGAGACCTCTGCTGCAGGCGGCCCGAGGATGAGCACTCCCCAGCCCACCGAATCTTCAGCATCAACTGCCACGGCCTGGGCCGGATGGGCCATATCCTCCTTTACCAACAAGCTTTCTGCTGCAGCAGGAGAGATTCAGCCCACCTCCAACGGATCCCAATCCCCTTCCCTACCCGCACCCTCATCTAAACCCCGTCCTGCCCCATCTTCCCAGACAGCCTCGGCCCTACATCGACAGGCCCTCAAATCCCCGCCACCGTCTGCCCCGATGTCACGAGCCTCCTCATCGGGCGGTATGGGCGGCGAGTCCTTCTTCCCCGACCCCGATGTCGACGACGGAGATGCCTGGGGTGACATGGACGAGGCCGCCGGAGGCGACGACTTCTTCGGCAACGGCAACGAGACGCCGTCGCTCTCACCCTCCACAACGCTGCCTAAGAAGGAGAGCTCTTCCCGCATAGTCAGCGGGTCCACCTCGGCGGTGGCGGCCTTTGACGATGGCTCGGAACCCGACTTTGCGGGGTGGCTAGCGGCACAGCAGGCCCAGAAGAAGAGCACTGCCAGTGGGATTAAGGGGCTGGCCAAGGCGACGCCATCTGGGGGTGGCAAAGTCACACCGGTGGCGGCCAAGAAGGTTGTACCAGTGGCCAAGGCTAAGGTGACCGCTCCAGCAAAGAAGAAGATTGATATGAAGCCGAAGGCTACTGACGATGATGATGGATGGGGAGACGGGTGGTAACTCCTCTATTATGGGGGTTAGGGTTATGCGTATATGGTGTATATGAAGACATTTTGCGCGTTAAGAACTTAGCGATAGTTTCAGGCTTTTCGTAGAGCATGGCTAGGTGCTGTTGGATTTAAACCGAGTCTGCGGCTGACTGAGCTCGGAAGTGGGTGTGGTGGTGGATGTACAGACTAATAGACCATAATTCTCACTACCTCGCTAGCCGGGTAACAAAATAATTGCAAAGGCACAGTGCACTTTTGTCGTGGCTAAATCTCCGAATTTGAGACACCTTGTACCGATCCGCTGCGGAACAAAAGAACCAACAATATATCAGTGAAAACAAAACAAATCGAGTATAGCTACCCGTCCAACCCAGTCCAGTCCGCCATGAAACGCCATGCCAAAATCATTAGTCAGCCTATTCTCCGAAGACAGATATGTGTTGTCAAATGCCCACAAAATCTAGCTACGGAATGAGGCCAAAGCCCCAGAATCGAGTTGCAGGTCTTGTTGATGGATATGGGTATGGGTAATGAAGAGACAACGTTTACGCTGTGGAATTCACTAGCGCCTCTTCCTCTTCCGTCTGATAAAGCGTGGGGTTGGGGCGCTCTTCCAGCGTTAGGTTGGCTAGCAGATCGTTTGATACAAGAGTTTCCGCACTATTTGCCCGTGTTTTTTGCATTTCACCGGGTGTCCTTCGTGGGATTAAGACAGTGGTTGCAATGGACTTTGGCCGGGCTTTGTGGCCCGGAGCCGTTGGGCCTGTAATCGGGAGTGTATGACGATGTCGTACCCTCGGCCTGCTTACCCGCTGTTGAGCGGCATCCCCCGAGCCGTCCTATCGGGCCTCGGAGTAGTCGTTCAGAGCGACACAGACAGCGCCGCGGTGGTGGCCGTTGTACTGGCGGATGATCTGCTGGCTGTGCAGCTCCCAAAGACGCGCGTAGTGGTCGCTGCAGGCTGTGACAAGATACGCGCTATCGGCACTGAACGCACAGTCCCAGACCCACCGCTGGTGGCCTGTGAGGGTCGCCTCCAGCGGGAAGGGCTTCGGCTCCTCACCAGGCCCAACAGGCTCCATCTCCTTGACCTCCCAGATCTTGGCCGTGTGATCAGCGCTGCACGTTGCCAGCTTCTTCACGTCCGGAGAGAGTAGAATGCGGGTGATGTATTCTTTGTGGGCTGAGAAGTGCGTCAAGGGGATGAGCTGGGTCCTCTCGTACGCCTGTATGAGCTGCCAGACGAAGACATTTCCCTTTGAAGGTCAGCATTACTCCTATACGAGATTCAAGATTGCCAGCAGAGCGGGAGCATGCATACGGCATTGTTAGCAGCGCACAGCAGCGTCCCATCGCTGGCGACGGTGACACTGGACACTGAGACTTCCTCCTCCGGGATCAACTGGTGGGAGCAGGTGTTCTCGGCGAGGTCCCACAGCCGGATGCTCCCGGCGCGATCGCAGCTGATGATTTCGCCCTGGTTCGGGTGGATGACAACATCATTCGCAGGGGACCCGTGGTTATAGCTACGCTGGATGGTGCCGGTTCGCGTCTCCCAGATCTTCACGGTGCCGTCCTCGGAGCTCGTCACCATCCACTTGCCCTCGCAGTGAAACGCGACGCCTGTGATGTTCCCGGTGTGACCTTCGAAGACAAGTAGGGGCGCTGGATTGGTCGAGCGGATATCGAAAAGCTTGACGGTGTGGTGGCCGGCCGCAGCCAGGAAGCGCTTGTCGGGGGAGATGCAGAGCCGATTGACCTGCGAGTCGGGGTGCTGGATTGTGCGCGAGCAAATGCCCGAGAGGGCTTCCCAGAACCTACAGCAAAGCTTTAGCGACCATTACACGATGTGGGCGTTTGCGACTCGATGTCAGCCACGAGAAGCGTACCTGATGGTATGGTCGTAACCCGCTGCGCGCTGAGCGTCAGCACCTTGCGCCGATGCACCTCCATCGCCAAACAGCAAGGGGACTTACCAGTGCAGAGTATGACGGACATTGTAGAGCGGCTATACGCCCATCATGGGGTGGCGGTGGGAGAACGTGCCGGGCGTCTTTGCACTAGCCCTGCAACAACAAGCTGGTGTTCGAGTTTCCAAGTCGTAGAAATCGAAGCTTCGATCGTTTGTCCAGGAGGCGGTTGGTGACCCCACTGTGGGGGAGAACCTTAAAGGTGGGCCACAGCTTGTGTGGAGCCAAGCAGTCCTCGCCAGTCGTCCCCAACCCGTGACCAGCCAGGATTCCAGGAACAACCTCGTCCGATGTGTTGCGGATTACACAACCGTTCCGTCTTTTTCTTGCAGTGCGCCGTGCACAAGCAGGGAGCAGACTCCCGATCTCCATGAAATAACGCACCTAATAAAACTATGTTTACAATTCGTCTCGAGCATTCGTTTCTCATTTGCTTGGCACATTGTCGGATGCTGCCCAACACTCCCCCTTTGCTCCCCTCTCCGGCATCCTGTTCCAGTTATCCTGCTACCCCGTGTGTATCACAACGCTACGCATCTCACTAGTCGGGCCAAGTTGTTGCTGAGTCCTCACCGAGATGACATCTTCGATTGCTACCTAACGTCGGTCTCCGAGGCCCTGGTCAAACGGCCAGATGTCTCGCAGTCTCAACAGCCAGCCGCTTTCTCGAGGAACCGTTTTCTGCGATTGAAATAGATCCTACGGCAGTTGACGAGAATTGAGATCGGGAGCTGGACTTGTACGAATCCGAATACCTCACCTTGAGTCAATATTCAGAGAGGCCGAAGTCCCGGATCGCAGAGATCGTAGATGCTGCAGGCGTTCGATCTGGCTACATGATGGCCTCGTGGAGCGGGAACGTCGTGGCACGCGTTTTACTTCCGACGTCCGACTTCGGCCGGAGCGGGCAAATGGATGTCGGAACCGGGTTCACAAGGCTGGCTGGTTCCGTCTTTGGCTGCCGCGCTCCCGGCAAGTGACCTCGAGGACAACCTGGTATAGTTGCACTCAGATCAAGCCCACCGGGAAGCCATGCTAGACGAGTCCATCAACTCGCGCCCAGTCTCTCTGCACAAGGCTGAATACAGGCTGTCGATCGGAAGCCAGTCTGAACCGTGCAACCGAGCACTGAACGTTGCGTCCCACCTCACTAAGGTCCATTCTTCTCTCGATCTGGTCTGCCGTTCGCCGCGAGTCTTCCCGGACTCCTCTCTTCACCGCCTCGGGCGCTGTAGTCAACGACGACACCCACAAAGCTTACTGCGAGTATGCACCGAAGATCTGGGTGTACGGGTTTGAAATGCGATTAACTATATTGCCTGTGACCATATGCCGGGAAGCCGGCTCATCATACCAACATCATAGGACGCAGAACCCGCTCTGGTGAAACGTATCAAGACGCCAACCAGGTACCAACCAAGAAACACACTGTGCGCCCTGAACGCAAAAGAATTTACCGCCGTCCTACTTCCGGAACATGGCGAAACCACCACTCGGGTGGAGCAGTCGACTAGCTTATGCCATCACACTGCTTCCTCCTCCTTGATGGTGACCACCCGAAGGGCCCTGAGAGCCACCGCCTTGCATACCACGGGAACCACTGCCGCGGGGTCCACGAAGGCCCGAAGCTCGATTCCTGTTGCGAGAACCATGATCGCACTCAACGTATGTGTAACGGTAGTTTGAGCACCGATCACAACTGCAAGGAGTCAGCTGACACTGTCAACATAGATTTCAGGATGCCTCCCTCACTCTATCCGTGTGCTTCCGCCACACCACGAGCAGGTAACTGCCTGGCACATGCGACCTTGGTATGGGAAGCACCCACAGGCTTCAGGGTGGGGGGCTGCGTCCTGAGCTCCGTGGGACATTTTGAATCGGTGAAGGTGCGAGGTCTTGAGTTGATGAAACCTAACAGTTCCTTGGGTCAGGTAGAAGAGAGGATGGGTAAGTCTGCGAACAAAGACTCTCGAACTCATCAGGGACTTCGCGGTCTCTTATAGCCGACTATCGACGTCGACTTCAATTGTTAGTATAACGCCCAGACACAGCTCCTCACCGCCGGATATGCCATGAGGCACCCTGACACAGCATTGGCAAGCCAGTAGCGAGAACCGGAGTTGGGCCGACATTTAGGGAGGGTCTGCTGATCACAATGTTCGGCTTGTGATGTTGATGTGATCACCGCCTTCAGAAGAGAGCTGAGTGTATGCAAGCTTTGGCAACGCCGTGGGAGACCATTTCCGCCGGAACCGACTCAAGAAGCATATCGGTGGTCTCAACATTGGGCGACGCCGCTGTCAGATACTCCGGTACCCAGGATGTTCCTTGTTGGATTACTCGACGCTAAGTCAACCCGAAAAGGCAACCCCCGAGGTTCGGTCGCCTCGTTCGAGCCCCCAGCGGCACGACATTCTCAATACTCACTCGGAGGTCGTGTGCTGAGATGAAAATGCTCAGAACGACAGCAACTCCACCAACGCTGAGATCATGCATCTACCCGTGGAAGCGCGGAGGGAAGCTCGCGAGCTCCTGATAGGACATCTGCTATACTGGCATCAGTTCGGCCGCGTTCTAGCTCTTCGGCAACGTTGCGGGCACTGCTCGTGCATACCGACGGCTAGCCACATCCTGTTTCTGGAATGATATGCACCAGTTATCGCACGGTGCAAGGACCTGAGCCGGGACCGAGCCCAGCTCTACGACGAACCCATCTTCCACACAAGCTGAACTACAGCACAGTAGCGCAATTGACAGGCTCGGACTGTCTACTTTCGTTTCTTCTTCTGGGTTCAAGACTCTCTACCCCAATCCTAATGCAGAAGCCCGTCATGTCCCATAGTCCCGGGACTGTCTCGGCTAACGCACACTCCTTACCTGAAAAGGTTACCGAGCTACCCATTTGGGATCGTCGCTGAGCGAGGGAGACTGTCACCAAGCCGCCTTGACTGCTTTATTCGCGTTCCCGTGGGTGAGAGTGGCACATGGCGAGGTATTAGCTTGTATCCGCTCTGCTCGCCGGTCGCCGACCAAGTGGGAGGTGTCATTAGCTAGAACGCGCGGTCCCCACGCTCTCTCCCGCAACTTGTATTGTGCCCCGAACCATCTTCCGCGGTGCTTGGTCCCATCAGGAGACTAGCTACTTTCTCCGGCAGGCTTTCTCCTGTTAGCAATGGAGTTGTCGCATGTGTGCTTTTTGCGGGTGCGTCCTGAGAGGTTGTGAAACCTCAAGCTCACTCTCAAATTTCACACCTTCAGCCGCCATTTCTTGAGCAACAGGTAAATCGACGAGACGACATATCACTTTTCCGGTGGCAGAGGAGCGTTCCCATATCAAATTCGTGTGCCCTGATACATGGAGATTCTGTCATGTGCCTAACCGTCCCTCGGGTCCCAGCTGAGTAATCGATAATACAATATAGCGACCCTGGTCTCACACCCGCCATGAGGCTCCTGCTATGCAAAGAACAAGGAAAAGAAGTGGACGACATGCACGCCACACGTACAAGGTGAACCCACTCCCTGAGGCCCGATCGACGGGCTTGTGGTAGCCGCACCTTGTTCTCGGGAAAAGCATTGCTGGGACCCATTCCCTACAAACCGCCTCCCGACTCGCTCTCCATCGGAAATGGACCTCGGTCATAATTGCATGACATCGCCCCCCATCCCCCCACTGCAAGAGGGCAGCCGTATCGGATGGGCACCGAACGAATACGACGCATGTTGGTCACTCGCCCGGGGATTGTCGATGGAGCTCACTATTCGGCATGCCTGAACAGACAAGCAAATACAGCGGAGGAGAAGGCAGCTGCATTTGTCGTGGCTGTCTGGGGTAGCTCCCGAACATATGTCTCTTGGCGCAGAGCATCGGTGGTGGCAGGGGGGGACGAGGGGGATACCCAGGATAAGCGCGCCTTCCGACTTCCGACTCCCGAGCCCGCCCTCGGCCATCTCACTCGATCTAAGGCCGATCGACTGAATGCCATTATTGAGAAAAACACAGCATCCAGGGTCGCCCAGAGTACAGTACAGTTCGGAGATTTCCGAGACGAGACCATGTGCAAGCGGTTAATTCCGTCCATGTCCGAGTGATATCTGGACACTCTCTCTGCCAGATGCAAAGTGAGATGTGATATTTGGCTGTTGCCGTTGGGCAGTGTTGCGGGCAAAATCACCTCCCTCGTGTCTAAGTAGGTTGCACACTGACAGCATACTGACGTACCTCTGCGTATGCTTGTCTGACAGGCTTCACTGCGTCCCGGTCATTTACTAACCAAAATAGAGTGAAGGACGCCCCTTCACCGCCTGCGAGAACCGAAGACACGAGGTACCCACCTCTCTCTCACACTTTTGACACTGTCGGGGCCATTTCCCCGCCTCTCTCACAGTGTCGATGAATCTGTGTCTCAGTCCAGGGCATTAGCACAGATTGCCGAGATGCGACTGGGTAGCGCAAGCGAGGAGGCGCGTCGGGGAGCGCTCGATGGCAATGTGAAATATCGCAGTCACAGAGCCATCACGAAACGGATGCCCCCCCCCGCAAAGGGAATGACAAAAGAAATCAATATTTTGCCGAGGAGATAAGACAACCTCACCGCACGGAAAGCACGGCGTTGAGGTCCCTGGGATAATGCCAGTTGGGATGCTTACACCACAGTGTGCTCGCTCGCCTCACTTTTTCGTAGCGCGTCTGGCGGCATCAAAGGCGGAACGTGCCCAATCGTAGCCTGCTGGCAGGAAACGCCATGATCTGGTTGGTAGGACGGGAGTTCCTGGCCAGTAGCAGAGTCAAAACCGGAATGGGAAAAAAAAGCAAAACAGATGAGGGGAGGCACGCGAGGAAGACAGCGTGAGACCACCAAGACAAGATGAAGACAAGATGTGGTGTTACCCACCAACCATAGCTCAGACTTGCTTAGGCATTTCCCCCGATGGTCTTCGGGGTACAATGTACCTCCTTTGCCGTGTTCTTTTTTCAAACGGAATGAGAGCGGCACGGGACATGTCACAGGTCACTGATGGCATCTAGGCAGACACATAAGGAAATTGGATGATCCCTGGGTAGAGCGGAAGGTAGTGGTTGTTCGTGAAGCACCGCCGGTGTCCCCCGCGGTTTAACGGCGGTTAAAGGCGTGGCTATGGGATTCTACTGATATTCAATCGGATGAGCTCGTGGTTTAGGTAATGGATATACCTTCTCAAGATGCAAGTCCATGGTAGCTTGATTGACAGGTGAACAGAATGATGGATGACGCCGTCATCCGCTGTAAGGGGGAGGGGGGATATCTGAAGATACCTACCTACCTACTCAGCAGCCACAGCCCGTCGTTCGTTCGAACGAGCAGACATATTTTGTCTCCCTTCATAGTGCCGGCGTCATGGCCAGTCCCCGCAGCACTCAACGAAAGGGTTGGACGTCTTGCCAAAAAGAGATGGGATTCTCTCTCTCACCTCGGTCGAAGTCCAAGATTCAAAATTCAAACCTCACCGCAAAAATCCCGGACAGCACCAACCCCTGGCACCCAGTGATTCTAATCATATCGTAAGGTCCCTTCTGAGATAGGACAAGTACCGGAAAGGGCCCCAGCCGAGCATTTTGGTACCTACCTGCTGGTGCAAATGTGTTTGGGTACCAACTTGAACCTAGCCAAGGAAGGGGTGGGTAATTAGGTACTATCCAGTCCAGCACGGCGTTGTACATCAAGGGGTTGGGGTGAGCGTGTGTGATGGATGGTGGATTCCGTCTTCCCAGCGAGCAAGCGGGACATTACCCTAGTCTCTCATCTCATACATCGTCGATCCGGTAGGGGCAGGCACCGCTCGGACGAACTATGAGCGAGGAAAAGGTCTCTGTTCCGTCTCGATGTCCTCGGCGGAGTCAGGTTTTCAACCCGCTTGGGCTTGGATTCCGGAGCTTCTGTTCCATTCAAGTTCCATCTCTTCCGCACACCTGCCTCTCCCTTGAATGAAGCGATATCAGAGAATACGGAAGCCTGGTTGTGTCGTCCGTGGCCACCTGCTGTCGCTTCTACTTCCAGGGTCCCTACCTACCTACCTACCTGCAAGCTGCCGTCAAGGGCATGGGGTTATGTATCGAATACTAAAAGTGGAAGTGAAAGCGAAAGCGAAAGTGGAGTCAACACCCTCGTGGCCGCGGAGTGTTCGTGGAAGATAGGAGGCGATAGCCGGAGTTGAGAGGAATACGCTGCGGCGATGTCGAAACCTTCAGGCTTTCAAACTGCTTCTCCAGGGCAGGTCTTTACACCTTCTGAGCAACCGGAGCATGCCAGCACAATTTCGGGCTGGCCTCGGGACTGCCATGTGCCGCGAATATTGTTCAACAACCCCATCGAGTCCGATGACCAGGAGTGTTAACATTGTACCAGCGGACAAACACAAAGCTTTCAAGTTACCTAGGTGTATATACAGACAGCCCACCCTCGCCCTTTGCGGGCCGTTAGTTGCCCCTAGAGAGACACGGGACTCTGACTGGACCGAGACCCAAATACGCCATGACCCCATTGATCCTTCGGGTTCGTCAATCCCCCGATTTCCCCTCGAGCCGGCAAAGGCACCAGACCTCATCCCGCTCTCCCAGCCCGCATACCTACCAGCGGGCTGCGCTCTAGATATGACATTGCCTGTGTCATAATTACCAGAGCCGGAAATTGCCCACTTAAAGTTCTGATAAGAAGACCGCTGTTTGGAGACTCGATTGACTACCTAGATATCTGAACGGTCCGAAAATTCTTGCTGATCCGTGTTGCTCAAACCGACGCATTAGCCGCTCCAGAAGAGGTGCATTCTCCTCACCACACACTCTCCCGGCCGATGTCAAAGAAGCAAAACAGACATGCAGGCACTTACCTGTGCCAGTTAGAGAAGACGGTCAGTAAAGTACCATCCATCCCCCCAGAGAAAGCCTGAAAACGAATGAAAATAGATAGTAATCAGTCGACCAAGAAAGAGAACGTTAGCCGTTTCATCCCTAACCAGCCTTCAAGATCTGCCACCGGCATCGGCTCCCACCCTCGCCGTCCCATTCCGAGTCTGCCCCCAATGCGATGCAGCCGGTAGTTTGTTGTAGAAAGGTCCAAGCCAACCCTAGTGACCATAACGCCTCCCCTCGTCCAAGTTCTCCTCGCGAAATACACTCGTGATAAAACACTTGATAGAAAAGGCCTACCAAGGCAACCAACCCCCCCCGAAACCCACCCACCAGTGCACAAAGGTCAGAGGATGACCTACTCATCCACTGACAAGGTCCCTCAGTTAAAAAGTTGGCGCAGTGTAGATCAGTGTACCAACGATCATGGCACCTGCCGTAACACCACCAAGGGCTGCATACCCAACGCGTTCCGCGATCTTGCGTAGGCGTTGTCTCTTTGGAGCTCTCCCCTCGGGAATCGAAACAGTGGTGGTAGTCGAATCCGTCCCCGAAAGAACCAATGGCGCCGTTTCTGCCGTTCCCAGCTTCGTTGGTGACAGTGAGGGCTTCAGCGCTTGGAGCTGGGCCGGCACAGGCTCAGAAAGACGTGAAGGTGTGGGCGAAATCGGTGCCACGATCTCCGTCTCTGCCGATTTCTCCTGTGCAGCCCACTCCTCTTCTTCCTCGCTCAGGGCCGAGATATCCTTTGCCTTTCGTTTCCCCTTGCCTTGAACAACTGCTTGCTGACAGCCTTCGACGATATCCGAGATTTCTAGGTACGTACGACGAGAAACATCGACCCCACCGGGGACCTTGTACGGCTCGACACCCTGCTCAACTACGACCGGGACGTTATGCGTCTCCTCGTTATTGACGGTAGCATGTGTGTTCGATATCTCGGGGCTTCCTCGCGGAGGGGCAACCTCGGCTGACAAAGGCGTCAAGTGGGAAATACGTGGGAGACTCGGACGCTGGGTATGGACATTCTCAGTCTGAAGCGTCGAAATAGCGCCGGGCAAGGTGACAATCTCGGTGGTTTTGAGATGGTCCACGTTGCACAGCGAGTGCACGGAAGACAACACTGTCGCCTTGTTCTGAATCCCAGCAAACAACTTGTTCTCTTCCCGAGCTGCAAAGAAGTCGTGTTTTCCCGTCTTCTGGCCAAGGAGCTCTGCCCCAGTCTTCGCCGAAAGGGTATCTGTCGGTTTAAGGAAGCTCTTCGACATGATGACATCAGAAGGACTGGGTTGTCTTTGTGCCTGAGAGGCTGGCATCTGGCTTGCACAAGACAGGCCCGCAATGAACTTGAAGTCGTCCATATGGCCGTTGGGAGTTGGATGGGGGAACACATATGTTTCAGGAATTTCGTTGTTGAGAAGGCCGCCAATCGTCACCGGCGGTGTGATCTTCGTTGTCGCAGGTACCTCTTGGGGAGCAACTGTTTGCGCTGGAACCGGCTCCGGCGCCAAGAAGTCGGCAAGCCGGAATGGGCTGAAAGACGAATGGGCCAGTGGGCGAGCGACTGCCTTTTCGTCGGGCTTTACCCTCCAAAATGGATCTGCTGGGTCTTGAAAAGTCAGCACATTGGTGGCAAGGCTGGCAAAGGGACATCACTGCTTACCGTCCTCGTCAGACGTATCTTCAAGTCCAATGCAGCGATTGAAGTCTTCCTCCTCATCCATGCCAGAGTCCTCCATATCATTAGACTCGCTCCCCACATCACCCTGATCTATTACCGATTCATGCTCCGAGTCTTCGAGATCGCTGCTATGTTCGCTATCCATATCGTAAGGGCATGCCTCACTGCCTGCGATACTGCTGGTACTCGAAATGTTATCGGCGTCGCTATCAGTGAAGTCGTTGAAGTCGTGGTCGGATTCTTCGCTGCTGTGCCTCATAGATACGCAGTCATCATTTGGGTAGCCCTCTGACATGTCATCATAGCAAGAATCGTGCTCCAAATCGGCGGGTTCTTGAATTTCAAGATCCTCCTCAATGATTTCGGGGACAGAAACAAATGTGGCAGGGAGTGGCGAGTTCTCAATGACATGGAGGGGCATCTCGTCAATCTCGAAAAGGCTGTCGCTTTCAGACTCGCCATCGTCATCATCCCCGGCAGCGGGAGACTGCGGAGGTGATGACAAGTCAATGACATTGGTGTGATGAACACCAGCGTAGGGCTCCATGTGAGAGACTATAGTGTTCGTATAACTCCGAGGCCTCTGTCCGGTGAGATCGATAGTCT
>Ga0247770_1001454_pt1 | contig 18285 bp, 24 predicted proteins | sample UWRJL136409B6_FD_179943 | JGI IMG/M metagenome (GOLD analysis project Ga0247770, IMG submission 179943) | Plant litter microbial communities from Arlington Agricultural Research Station in Wisconsin, United States - UWRJ-L136-409B-6 | ecosystem: Environmental > Terrestrial > Plant litter >... | reverse complement strand
CTGGGAGCTTCGCTCCCACCCTTTCTACCTAATCAAGTCACTTTGCAACTGCACTTCCGCTGCTCCCATGAGCTCCGTACCCTCAGTGAAACGTTCCACAGGAATGGACATTGAGCTGGGGATCATCAAAGTCAGGATGCCCTGTCATCTTAGATAGACACGGAGCCGGCTTGATATTTCGCCACAGCCCTGGCGGCGCTGAACGGGGGAAAGGAAATGGTGGCATTAATTGCTATAGTCCTAAAAACCTAGAGGAAACCCACAATGCATTTATCTATCTACAGAAGGAAGAATGCCGCAACACCGTTTGATGCGAGCGCGTTTCGTGGCGAGGTTGCCCGCCGTGGAGGTGCCGAGGGCCGATAAGATGGCATTTGCTTCGACCACTGCATCGTTAGCCTGGTCCTAGAAAGGAACAAGAGACATACGTTCTAGGTCCATAAGTTGGTTGATTGTTTCGGGGAAATGCGGGATTGCGGCGCCGTTGCGAACATCGACAAGCGGTTCGATCTCGTGAGTCGGTGCGCGGACCTTATGGTTATTGATGAGGCGTGCGGATGCATTTGCGTCGTAAGCTTGCAGCGTTCCCCGGACACTCTGGATTTCTGTTCGAACATCGCGGAGGATTTCCGCTCGAACATTCTGGATTTCTGTTCGAACATCGCGGAGGATTTCCGCTCGAACATTCTGGATTTCCGCTCGAATTTGCTGTGTCATGTCCTGCATCGCCTGAACAATGCGGTCGCCGTCGGCAAAAGCAGGCAAATTGTTGAAACGCTCCACCTGCACCGCAATCCCGCTAAAGTGGCGAGAGAGCTCGGCCATGTCGGGCTGCTCACCCAGCATGCGTTGGGCCATTGTTGTTGGAAAGTTGATAGTCAGAAGGGAAAGTTCAAGAGGGAGCGGGGTTGAGCGCTTATCGGGCGTGACCCAGCAACCAAAAGGATCGCTTATCGCAGGGCAACCATTTGATCGCTTATCCAAGATGCGCAACTGTGCGCGCCATTCATCTTGTCGCATTCACATGCACAATGTTGCATTAGATGGCTTTGAGTCCAGCAGTGCATTGGTGCAATACCACAAAAGTCAAGCCATGCAAGAGTTAGCAGCGGCGCTGCGATGAGTCGCCATCTACGCATGCAGTTAAGCATGACGACGGCGCATGCGTGCTGTTGGGGATTAGAGCAAATTCGGAGGGAAAGAGTGGACGCGAGACCAGCATATGCCAAGTTGATGGCTAGGAGACCGCTATTGAGTTCAGTCCATCTCCCGCTATTGTTAGGGATAGTGGCTGACAAGGCCTCCTGAACTCGTACCTGCATGATGGGGAGGTAGACTTCGAGCTGCGGCACCAGCCTGCCTGAAACTGCCTTTAGTCTGATGTCGCGGTCCGTTGTGACCTTGTTGAGGGAGAGATTCAGGCCGAGTTCCTCAGGAGCATGCGCGAGATCTCGGCGAGGTACTTGCTGGGGACGACAAGGAATTCGTACCCTGATACCTTAAACGGGCAGTCCTTGTATTTTAATAGCTCTCGTGGATAAGCGCAGGGCCCAGTCACTGCACCACCCCTAGCGACCTTGCCCAGGCGCTACTCCGGCGCTGCTCAGGAAATGATCAGGGAAATCGCCAAAAATAGTTTAAACGAGTAGGCAGTACTTTGCAGCTTAAATTTCAACTTTCGCAAGGGAACAATTTCATTAATATCTGGGTGGGTGCGTGTTTCGTGTGGTGCAGCGGATGTAGTTGAACATGTTGTTGATATATGGGAGCTAACATTACTACGAACCACATAGTCTCAGGAAACGGGGTGCACGCGATGCATGGCAACAAAGGAGTGTCGCTTATCAAAGGAGTGAAGAACGGAGAAGGCCCTGGATAGGCCATGAATGTGGACTTTCAGTCCAACAAAGCAAAACAATAGACAAAGGAAGCAGCTCGTGAGTTAGTTCTAGCCAGAGCAGCCTCTGGCCATCAGTTAGATCAACAACGCAGTTCAGTCTTCTACACAAAGATGCACTTTTTTGGCGATACCACTCCCTCTCGCACGTGGACTATCTCGTCAGCTTGCTTGCCGCCCACCGCGTGAAATTCTCCGACCCCGAAGCTGTCGAAGCCGCCATCTGGTTCCACGACACTATATACACCTCGCGTGACAGGTCGCCCGCCAACGAGCGCAAGCGCTAAGCTCGCTGTAATGCATCGACAAGGTGCGTATTAAGCGTATTCGAGTCATGATTCTGGCAACGGCGACGCACATGGTGCCGATGGCGGAGGAACTCGGGGTCTTTTTGAAAAAAGGGCGAGGGGAAGTATGAAGAGGGCGGTGGAAAGGTTGGAGTGATGAACGGTTTGGTTGTTCAAATGCCGGTGATGTTCTATTTGAAGCGGTTTTACTAACACAATTGATACGGATGCCAGGTAAGCCTCATTCTTCCTCGACCCTTGATGCCCACCGCAACCATCGGTAACGCGGGCACCATGTTGTTGAAGCAATCCAGAATTGTGATTGGGCGCTTGCCCATCAACGCATCATTCGCAAAGCCAATCGATCAGCCCAGCGTCGAATGGCCTCCTCGGGGTTGTTCTGCTTATCCTCCCACACGGCTTTCACTATATGCCATCTTTCCAGCTCTTTCCTTTGCCGCTCTCTTCCCTTCTCGTCGTCGGGACTTCCTGGGATGGCGGGATTCTCCTTTGACTCTGGCTCATCGGACGTTGGCTGTGGTTTTGGCGCCAACGCTTCATCCACTGTATCTTGGCAAAGATATTTTGCCTTTTGGACCGTCTCCTTCGTATCCCGGACAAGGTTGAACTTGGGGATCAGATCACCGGAAAGATAGGGTGGCGGGGTGGTGATGGTGAGCCCCATGACGAGTCGAACTGTCGCCTTGTCTTTGGGCTTGCCTCTCGCTAAGGAGGGTACCTAAATTACTGCCCTGGATGGATGGTTCAACTGAATCGTCGTCTGATGCGGCATGTCAGCAAGTACAATTCCAATATCTCAAGGTAAGCGGACACTTACACCTTCCCCAGAGCGAGTAGGGTACGTCCTTCAAATTTGTTGGATTTTCACATTCCCGGCTCATCGAATTCCTCCCCTTCCATTATCATGTAGCCTCCCCGAGCCCACCGGGTAGGCCGGAGATGCCGGCGAATCCGATGGAGAAGAGGGGCCTTCGACACACTCCCACAGCTTGGATCATCCACGGTTTGAGCCCGATAATGAGACCACCTGCAAACCTAGCAGTCGATGTAGTCGATGTGCGAGTGCATGAGGCCTCCAGCCACTGTCGCAGGTGGCCGGTCAGAGGAACAGCCTGGTTGTCTGAGAGGAATCTGGGCTCATAAAATTCCATTTTTCGTTCGTAGTCCTGAGCTGGGGTGACCTGTGGCTGATTTGCCGTGAGCTTTCCCTAGTTCTTCCCTTAGCCATGGTGATCTCACACATAGCCGCTGCACAGCTGCTATGATAAACTCTGGTGGAGTTATCCTGAACTTGATGGCGATGATGTCTTATCCTTGTTGATGTTCGTGCCGTCGAGGAGAGGGTGCGCCAAAGGGCGTGCGCAGAAGCGCACTATTTACAGGAGGGGGAGCCCAGAGTGGATCACCGTGTTCCACGTGATCCACTTCGAAGAATTATTGTATAGTGCAAGAGCAGTTACCTAGGCGGGACTCTTTGTGTGAGGAGCTGCTTCGGGTTTTCTTTACCTCAAGTTCACACAGAGATTCTTCGTTCGCCCAACCGAGGTTATAGCCCCACGGCTTTCCAATTCACTATTGCATACCATTTTCCCTCTTTACCCTGGAATTCTCAGAGGAGGAATCATTATTTGTTGCTCGCGAAAGAATATTATCCAGCCAAGACAGGATTCACTACTCAACCGCGATCATGGCTGCTCGGCAACGTCAACCGCTCGGTACGCTTGATGGAAACATCATTGAAGCGCGCTGGGGCATCGGCCAGCAGCAAGAGAAGTTTAAGGGTCAACTACAATCCCTGGAAATGCCGCTAGCTTGCGAAAGGAGATCTTTGTGTGCGGCTCAAATTTCGCCTAGGTAACCTCCTTGCCTTTTTACCATCTTTCTCTGCCTCATTCCTCAGCTTTCTCCCACCTTCTTGCTGCCACCTGCCTAGCTGATTGGTCTACCCCCGTCGCAACGGTTCATATATGCTGATCTCCCTTCTTTCTCACAGCGCTCATATCCAAACCTGCCTCCCCAACGTCATAGAACCGCACGACACCGCAGGACTACCCGACACGACAGAGCCACCCGAAACAGAGGCGTTCTTTACCGACTCGCTCTGGGCCCAAGTTCGACTAAGCCTGGCCGAGCCCAACACAACGGTGTCTTCTTACTACCAAGACGAAACGATGGCGTCCGATACCGCGACCGCCCCGCCGGCAAACTTCCTCGAGACCTACGGTATCGTGGTCCTACCGCTCTCGGTAAAAGTCCCCGATGACCTGTCACGCAGCATGCTGGCCCAGCCGCCCAGCTGGCCAGAGCTGGAGCCACCCGCAGAGGTCATGGTCAGCAAGAACGAGGCCGATAAATTCGCCCACGAACACATGGCCATCAAAAACGACAAGGCCTTGGAGATGAACATGTATCGGTACCTTGCCAAGCCGCACAGCTACGCGCCCACACCCTCTACCAGCAAGGACAAAGCTGCATGGCATCTACAGCAGCATTGGCAACAGCTCTTTAAACGATCATCGCCCCTATGGACCACACCGCCGCCAGTCATGCTTCCCGGCCGCGACGCAACCAAGGCCGATCCGATGCCTTGTGAGATCCGCCCCGAGTGCACCTACTGGCTGGGCGTGCCTTCGAACCCCAGTGACCTCCGTCCCCGCCTAGGCAGTAGCACGTTACTCGCCAATCATCGAGCCGTATATCCCTACATGAGCATCGATTTCGTTCACACGGTCACCACGCCCGACGATCCGGCCAACATGATGACCCTGCGGGAGGCGGTGGATGAAACTGTGGTCCTGGCCGGCTGTATCGCCTTGTGGAACCGCTTCGTGCTGCGCGAGAGGGCGAGTGCCAAGGAGGATGCCACCTGCGACGTCGATGCTAGCAGCAATCAAGATGGAGACGCCAAGACGAGCCGTCCCGATCGGATTCTCAACCTAGAGCAACGCCTAGTCAAGGGGATCGCCTTCCACATTGTGCTTGTGTCCAAGAATGCGTGGGAGGTTTGGCAGCTGACGCCTCGCGTGTGCGCGCCTCCTCGGCACAGTACCCCATGCATTTTCCCGGCTCGGCTCGCTTCTTCCTCCACTGCGCAGAGTTTAGCCACAGAACCGGCCACAACGAACGCTTGCGTCCCGCCCAAATATCAAAAAGAGGCGTCATTCCTTGGGACCGCGCCGCGAAGGTTGCCGTATCTGCCCACCACCAAGTCGGAGCAAGAGTACAAAGCAGACAAGCGGTCAAACCGAGGAACCATGCTGGCCGCTTCCGGTAATGAACCACTTTTCACCTCAGCCTGGGCCGGCTGCAACCTTCGGCGGGTGGCGTTCAGCTCATGCGACGAGGCTAGCGATCTTGGTGAGTTGGCCGCATGGGTCAACAGAGTTCACGCTTGGGCGCGTGAGGTTTACGGTCAGGGAGTGAAGGAAGACTGTGAGGTTGGCTGGTCGGCATAGCGAACGGTGGAGTGGACTAGTCACGGCTCTGCGCCGTCGTATCCTGTAGGCGCGCTGTGGCGTTGCGTAAGGCTCAACGTCTTAAGCCCCAAGGTGGCCTAAAACCAGGATCCCCTTCTAATACCAGTAATGGCCAAAGGCAGAGGCGCGCCGTTCGGAGCAGAGGCTTGCCCCGCCGTAAGGCGTGCTGATGCCAAAAGCATGTGGATTAGATATGTATGGAAGCCGACATAGTACTCCCCGCATCGCTCCCATCCGTCGTCGCCGCGTTGCTCGCAGCGGCGCAGTAACTCGAATACAGCGAAACAGCCGATGCTGTCTCCGCCGTGTTTCCCGAGCACCACCTGTTCACACACACCGTCAGGTGCTTATTCGCATCCGCCCCCAAATCAGGGCAGCAGAGACAATCATTGTACCCTGGAGTCGCCTTGCACTGCAGCGCCATCATCAGGTTAGACCCCCCATCAGCTGGTCGACTCATCATGCACCCCTGAACGCAGGACCGCTGCACCGTCATCCCCTCTCCGCACTGGAGAATAAACGCCCCCTTCTTACAGCTAGAGTCGATGATGGTGCCAGTGTTCTTTACACCGGGCTAGGTGGTGGTTTCCTAGCCGGTAGTAATCGAAGTTGAAGGAACCCTTATGCTGTAATTGAGTTGCGTCGACGGTCTGGATCGCGAACGATGTGCACCTCCCTGTGCCGGTATGCACCATGGGGGTAAGGACGTCGCCACCCTGCAAGTCGCGGCGAGCGTGCTTTTGACTCTGAAGTTGAGACTCCTGCTCACTAATTGAAGAGAGATTCCGACGCTGGTGGCAATGTCCCTGCAGGGTCCAGTGACGAAGATGATGAAAACAGGGACGATATGGATGAAGGCAGGGAAAATGAGGACGTCCAACACCGTTACACTTCGGTTGCTGGTCTTCGCGAACACCGTCCCTTCATCTGGGTTGAGCCAAGCCGGCCCTTGATATACATGGACGAACTGAAAGAGGGTGCTCCCAAGGATTAGCCTAAAGGAAGGAGTTCGAGAGGTCGATAATAGAAAAGTCCCGATCGCTCTTAAATTCTCACAATCATTGACTTTGAAGGACGATAGAATTACTTCGCGTTCTTTTCGAACGTGTTTGTCCCTTGGGAAGTTGACTACGGATTCGCTCTTTGCTATATCGACCTTTCTGCTGTGCCGGATTGGCTTTGGGGTAGCATCCTGGAGAAGCCAGAACAGCTACAAGAGCTACAAACGTCAGACAATTTATGGCATCTTCGTGGTTGCTTGCCAGTTGGTTGGTTGGTATCCGGACCAGGTTGACGAAATTGTTGGTATTGTACCATTGAGCGCACACTCTTCGAGTTCACTTTTAAGAAGGCCAAAGCGGGCAGTGTTCGGCCGTTCAAGCACCGTTGGGCGCTGCAACTTACCAGCAAGTTCGCTGCACACCGCCAAGCGGCGCCCCCCCGCCCCCCCAACGGGATACACACCCGCCGTCACGCCTGATATGCGCAGTCCCATCGATGCACTTCCCAGAGGAGATGCCGAGTCGAAACAGGGCTCACCAGTGTCCGATGCCGGGTCTGCGGCCAGATCTGGTGGGAAGCGGGGCCATTGTCAAATCTCTAGAGGCGCTAGAAGACCCACTGGTCCTCCTGCGTCTCAGGCCCGTCGAGGCTCTGGGTTGCGGCACCAGATTTTAGATCTGTCCCTTGACCTTGAGGATGATAGTCACAGGTTGACGGCCCCGTCCGCGACCGGGGCTTGTTCTTTAAAAAAGGCTCAGCACACTCCGTTTCGGCTGAGGGAGCCTAACTAACGAACATGTCGCCATCATCGACCTCACCTTCGTACTGCAGCTTCTAGGGAAAAATAGAGAACGCACCGTCCCTAAGCTTTGCCCGTGTCTCCAGGCCGCTGGTCGCCGGCACCGGGGGCTGGACTTTCTTACTGCGCTTCTCGACATACTCTTGCTTAAGAGCCATCACCTTCTTTGCAGCAGGCCCCCCCTCAAGAGCGCCACCAAGCTCGTCGCGGTCGTCGGTATCGTTACTGAGGGTCCGAAGCAGAGCGTGCTTGGCCATCTACCGGGGACAAATATTATGGGCGCGCTTGGTCAGGGTACCATAGCTAGCAGCTTTGGGGCCCAAGCACCCGGCCCGAGAGGAGGACACTCTGTAGGTGGAGAAGATGAGGTCTAGGGCTGCTCCGCCTACCGGAGAGGAAGGACACATCGCCAAACCCGACGTCAAACGGACGACCAAGTCCGTCACCAAGCCAACAAAGTCGAAGGTTAAGGCCGACAAGCAGAAGACGAGTAGGCTTGATTATTCAGGACATTGCCTCGGAAGCTCGGCAGCTGATATAAGGATAGCCGGAAGGACGATGGTGATGGCAATAGCCGCACTACTTCGCTTCACTAGGACTCGGTCTCTGATGTGAACCAACTCACTAGGAAGATGCGCAAATGATGATTTTGCGCGACGCATTTTGTCAGCAAGTGTACAACAACACCCATTCCGACAAGCCCGCTCCCCGCTCACCAGCCCAGCTCCGGCATTGTCTAGTCATCATCGTCTCGCTCAAGACGAGTTTCGTGGCTCATTTAGCGGGTTCTCAGTATTTTTCTCCTTTTTTTTCACGGTTTCGACGATCTCGGACGACGCTTCCCAACCACTACCTGAGACTTGAGTGGCCATCTGACGCCGACCCAAACAGTTACGCAATCAGCTCTTTGCCGCTCGCGACGCCAGTCGGGGACCCCAACCGGACCCCAATGGCTGGGAACAGCTCCGGAGGACTCGGATGCTGTGGTGGAGATAGTCATTGTGCTACTCTCAAAGTAGCTGCTGTGCTTCTTCTTCTTGTTGCCGACGCCGTGCAGAGCGTTGAGGAGAGTCAGGTTCTTTCGCGTGAGGGGGAATGGCTGATCAAGTTCCTTGGCGAGAGGAAGACGTGGTTGAGGTTCCTCCGGTTTGGGCTCTCGAGGGAGAGCAAGAGGTTCCTCGGGCTTGTAAGGTTCGGCCATGATGTCGGCCGTGAGCGCAAGAGGTGGTGGCTCTTTTGTATTGGCCACGGCGACGGGCGTCTCCCCGACCGCCGCCTCGTTGCTAGCGGGTTCGGTCATGGCGAAACAGCGGTGGACGCTAGATATCAGGCCAAGACAAAGAAAAGCTGAGCGTGAGCACGGGCCGTGCTCTCTGCGAGAAAGCAGAAAGTGACGAGGCCCTCTGATGAGGGGTTGTGGGGCTGGTGGAGGAGGTCTGAGGAGGGATGCGTCGAGCGTGGGAACCGGTGCGTGTGTTACATGGTGGAGGTGAGCTGTAGACTGGGAAGAGATGAGCGTTGAAGGGAATCTTGTCGGGGTGCGTTGAGCGTGGGAATTGGTCGGGGCAAGCGGAATGCGCGCAAACTGATCGCTCGCGCGTCTTGTAGTCTGCAGCTGCTTGGGCGGTCTGCATTGGGCGGCGTTGGACCGCACCGGGCCTCGTCTTGAAGGCGAGCCTGGAAACCGGCAGGCCACGTCGTAGAGGGCGCCGTCGTGCTGATTGTGAAGGCTGAGTGGCCGGGTTGAGATATGGAACGTATGGACCCTCGGTCTGTTGCCAGATTTCGTAGCTTGCGTCCGAGCCGAGTGGGGATTGACGGAATCGAAGGTGAAAATGAATGAACTCGAGAGTGTGCTGTGAAACTCGAGGATTATTTCTGTAGAGAAAATTGTTGGTTGAGAATTTCAGGACTTCCAGCTGGACAGAATCCGGGGTTGGTGTACCTACCTCCCATATCAGAAGAGAGCGTCGGCAAGCAGCTCACGAAGGAAGGAACTCTGATGACCAAATACGGGCAAAGATGCTGGGTGGGGGCGCCATGAGCAGGTTCTACGACAACAGAGACTCTGCCATTGCGCTCGTCAGTCCGCTCCGGAGGCGAAATATATCGTTCGGAAACGACACCAGAAGCGTCATGGGACGAGACAGGTTGGAACATCAAGTGGAATCGTTATCGTATCCCGCATGAACAAGTGGGCCCATACGAGGAAGGTGCGCCAGGAAAAGCCGCGTCACGGGCGAAGGAAAGCGCACGAGGGAATTCACGCCATCATTACAATACAAGAGGAAGGACCAACGTAGCTCATGGGAATGCTCTGCTTACGCCTTGTTGAAAGTACCAGACCAGAACAATGGAACTGTTGCCATGGAGTCTCGAGGAGACTATTGTCCCGAGGTGCCATGATTGTATCGGCGGGGTTATCGTCTTTGGATCTTGTCAGCAGTTGGATGCGTCCGTTTCTTTGTCTGGAAAGGGCGTCGACAGTGGCCGAGTTCACGGGAAGAGAAACGACGATTCTTTAAAGTGGACGAATCGTCATTGTGCCTACTTTGCCCCACCTTAATCTTTGATGAATTTTCCCCCTTCACCGTGTGAGCTATTTACATCACTGTCTTCTAATACCAAAGAACTCTGCCTCACCACCGTGCCAAATCAATTCAGTTCGCACTCACCATCATCGTGACGTCACCAGGAGCACATGAGAGCACACAAAGGGCCTCCTCCGCCCCCAAAAAGGTAAAATCTTCCTCTTTCCTACTGCCAACCACCAATCTTCGTCCTGCAACGCCCTGCAACACCATGGCTGACGGCGATGAGAATCAGCGCCAGGCCGTTTCGGCACATTGGCCGCCGCCAATTGGGTCATCAATTGGGTCACCACATGGTTGGAACTCAAGTCGCCGAATCTGGTCTCTAGATTACTTGCTAACTCGGACTCGACTAGCAACAGACAACGAGGGCAGCACCTCGGAACTTGCGCCCGAACTCAGGCGCCTTCTCCAGCGCATCGACGCCGACGACGGCCGTGGCGACCATCTTCAATTCTCTGCCATCACACCGCAAGTCTTCCAACGCTTGCACCACCAGCTCGGCCGCCGTGGTCGTGTGACGTATTTCGGTTCCGAGAGCGGTATCCTCCTGGTAAAGATGGCGAACCACAAGCACGAACAGGCCGTTGTCGTCATAGGCAATGGTGTCCGTGATCAGGGTGTCGTTATGGGCCTTGGCGAGGAGATTTACCGTATCGGGGCGCCTTTATATGAGTCAGTACACCAGAATGCTGCTGCTGCGAAGCAACCCGACGACGGCTTCTCCCCGTTCCCGGCTCGGCGCATCGGCGACTTTCCGACGTTTGTCCTCGAGGTTGCCAACGCACAAAGCCTCACCCACGTCCGCAAGGCCAAGGACTGGTGGTTCGAGAGTTCGGATCCTCAACATCCACGAGGCGATGTAAAGCTTGTGCTCATCACCTACCTTGTCAGCGATGATCGGTCGACAATCCAGTTTGAGCTTTGGCGTCGCGGCAGAAATCAGGCGGCCAGACGGGCCACAATCCAGCTCAGGTCGGCTGAGAACCCCCCGCCCCTCGTCGGAGGGGATGACCCCGACCATTAGGTTTGGTCTGGTCTCCCCATACGCCTTGGTTTTGAGGAGGTGTTTTTGCGCCCCAAGACAGCTCAAGAAGACGAACTGGAGCTGACAGTCGCCATGGCCGTCAAGGCCGCTACTCGAAACTGGATGGCGGGCCAGCTTGCGCACCGGGCACCACAGCGACGCGACGAAGGGCTGCAGCAACATCAACAAGAGCAGCGCGACGCGGAGAAAAAAAGAGCGCAGCAGAACAAGGATCGCGAGGAACGGCGCAAGCAGCGGCACTCCCGCGCCGAAGACCGCGAGCACGGCGCTGAACAACCGCTGCAGCGAGTCGCCAGAGCAGAAAAGCGGCGCCGCACCAACGAGGAGCTGCAGCGCGACGATAAGAGAAGTGACGAAGCGCAGAAGGAATGGCAGAAGCGTCACGATGAAACGCAGAAGAAAATCGAGGAACTACAGCGCCGCCTGGAGGAAGCAGAGCGCCAGCGCGCCTAGGACCCACAGGTGTGGCACCGCCTTGTTCTCCGGCCTGATGGGATATCCGCCGAGCGTGCGCATCATTTGGTAAACGACACGAGTTGTCATGTTAGGTCTGAGCGAGGACATCCAATAGTCTGCAAAGTCAAACCCTGGGAACCTTTGCGAGATGGGCGAGCTTCATGTATCAACTCAACGGGGTCACCACCACCCGTCTTGATATGTGCCTTCTAGTAGAAGCTTAGCTTAACGTGGTACTTAAGCCAATTCAATAAAAAAACTAGCACAACCACGATCCACTGTGCATGGTTGGACATTTTATAACTGGCGAGATGGTAGATAGGCGACTGCAACCTGCCCCATCCAGGAGGAAACTATCATATGCGTAGCCAAAGACCATACTCTGACCTAGCAGCCTTCGTGCGAATACCATCGCGCAGCAGGTAGTAAATTAAGTTTCCCATACCGTTGTATTCTGAATAGGCCAGATCGATGGGGCGTGCTACGACTAGATCTAGTGCCGAGCAGACCTTAGTCAACGCAGGAGTAGCTGTCGCCATTTGTCAGCTTATATGGGGCTGTGGGGAGCCATTCGCGGAAGTAGCCGGCTTGGCAATAGGGGACCCTGGAGGCCAGAGATTCTCTTCCACAGAACAACAACGCAATCAATTTCACAGTTATCACAATTATTGGCCCCAAAGTGCTAGATTCTGACACCATTCCCTATTGGAACTCAAAGTGCTTCTTACGCGTGATGGTATGCAAACAGTTAGCTAGCATGTGCTGCCTCCCCGGGGTTTGGATATGGAAACCGTTGGTGATGATATCGAACTTGATCAGAACATCTAGGTCTGTGGCGCGCTAGCCAGATAAGACAACACAATAGCGGTAGAACAGCCCGATTTTCACTGCTTTTCTGTTTTTACTGCTTTTCTGCACCATGGTGCGCCCCACGGAAGTTGGCATGTGTTTGGTGGGCTACATGTGTTAGATAAGCCGACTTTCCTCAAATGTAATTTAAGTTAAGTACAAGCCTCCAATATCGTCCATGCCGGCCACTCCCTCGGCTCCATCCCTCCACCAGCCTAATCATAAACTACGAAAGCGACGGCTTCGTCGCGACAGCCAGACGTTCACGCAGCTCTTGTATCTCTTGGTCCTTCTTGCACATGTCTTGGTCCTTCTTGCGCAGCTCTCGGTTGATTATGCGCGTCTCTCGTGCAGTCTTGCCCTGATGACCGGCCATACGGTTCCGCAGCTGACGTAGTTCCTGGTTCACTTTCTCCAGCTGCTGCTTCAGTTCATCCGCCTTCCCAGTCTGCTTCTTTTTCTTGGGCTTAGGTTGGCGAGAAGTACGAGCGAGGTTGTCGGCTGCCAGCTGTTGGTTGCAAGCCTTCTTAAGCCACTCGGTGATAGCAGTGTAGGGAATGCGGATAGGTGAACCGTTGGTAGGACCCCTGGAAGGCGGTTAGCACGATAAAAGGTAAGCTTGCTTCCCCTTGGCGAATAGGATACTTACAGCTGGCGGTTGAAACCTTGAGGGAGATCTTCGTTTGGGAAGAAATCAGAAGCATAGAGGTCGAGACTCGCATTAGTCTCCGACAATGGCACCTAATCCATTATCGTGCGGATGTTGCCGTCCTTGTCCATGATCCACATGCTAATAGCTGAACGGTCAAGATGTTCAGCTGTCAGCTTGACACGGTCTTGTCCGCCGCCGTAATAGATATCGAAGCAGATGACGACCTTGACACGACCTTGGTAGTCTTTAAAGTGGAGCTGATACCGCCGCTCCAATTCTGCTCGTGGGAGGCGATAGGCGTACGAAACCTCTATCGCGGCGTAGATGGCCGTAGGGTCAAGGTCTGAAAAGCCTAGGCCGACGTCGGGCTTCAGAAAGAATGTCGGTGCGCCAAGGCTATCGGTGACGGGAATACTGAGGTGGAATGGGAACCCAACGATCGGTCCGAGGGCTGTCTGCCAGCCCTGGACGCCGCGACTCATCTCCCCACCTAGGTAGCCCACAAGCATGGAGTGGACAAAGCTTTCGCTCTTGAAGAGGAGGAACCCGTTAGCGTAATCGAACGTAGGGAGCCCTTCGGGTAGTTCCATGTCTCGGAAGGTCAGAAATTCGTCAATCGACATCGAAAAGTGCCTGCCCTGGAACTGGGACAAGGTGCTGAATTCCTCATTCTCTAGCAGGTTCACCAGCTCGTTGAGAGTGCCGGGAACAGCGCTACCAGGGTTTTCCATGATGGCGATGATGGCGATGAGGGGTAGGCATTGGGAATGGAAAAGAGCAATTACCATTTTGGCTTGGATCACAATTTCAGGTCCAATTGTTTCGCCGAATGCCGCGTCTAGCCGAATGACGCCTCTCGTTAAACTTGTCTAGCCGGCAATAATTTCACGCCTTGGGGTGTGTAATGTGTTTGGAGAGCATGGGCCACAAAGGGTGTATTCACTGGCCCCGACTCTAGAGGGACGCCCTCCGTGAAGTTAACCGGCCAGGCCTCTGGCTCAGACTTAGAGGGGCCGCGCCCCCCTCATGCAACTTGCAGGATTAGATTAGATAAGCTCCCCCATGACAAAAAAACAGGTACACCAAGATGTTCGAATGCAAGTCCTTTAGTCAAAACATGACCAAATAATTTGAACAAATTACCAGAATATACCCTAAAGACATGAAAGAGTTTTTGCTAAATTTTATTTGAAAAGATAAAGTTTTTGTGGTGCTATCTCAATTGCAATTCTTCCCTCAATAATGATTGGGAGGGGTTAAGGTTTTTAGTGTACCTGTTTTTTTGTCATAGTGGAGATAAGATAGACGAGGCCCAGCTCCTGCAGATGAACCACTCAAACCGCACCCTGCTTGACCCGTACGTCTTTGCCATGGCAGCGCATTATGGGCAGAGCACCCCTACCGCAAGCGAGCTCAGGGAGCTGTTAGAAAGAACAGAGGCCAGAACACGTTCGAGGTGTGGTCAACTGAGCTGAATGGAGCTGCTCACCGGAGCTGAGCTCTAGAGTGGGCATCTGAGCTAAAAGGTGCTCAAGCCGACATTCTCCACAGTTCTGCCCGCTCGACACCAAGCAGCATGCCAGTACAGTCAAATCAGCCATAACCCAGCCCTACTCTTTCCTCAACATGATGCAGGGAACTATAATCGCGGCAAGCCGCAACGAAACGACTGATGGGCATTGGTTGCAAGATAGCGGTATATTTCTACGGAAAGCAGCTGTTCAGGGAGATCATACCTTGTGTACTATACACGCCGGCGCAAGCTTTAGGCCGTTTGGCACCCAATCGCCGGAAACATGCCCCGAGCGATTGTTGCGGGGCGCTGGGCAGGTGTGCAGCACCGCGCTTACCCCGTGCGACATCACCATGGCTCCCGAAATCGACAAGACCAAGGGCGCCGCGCTCATAGAGCAGAGACAAGTCGGGGATGTCGAAGGCAAGGGGGGCGCCAACAGCTCCGCGTCATCGCAGCATTTGGCTGATGGCTTAGTACCGTCTCCGCAACCGTCAACTGGCCATGGCGATCCTCCCGATTAGTCGTGGGCAAAAAAACACGCCATCATGTTGTCCCTCATACCGGGATGCATGCTTAGTGATTGGTATTGTACATATCTCCAACCATGCTGGCGAGGTAACATGGCTAAGTCTTGGAAACTGGGAACAATGGGATACTGGTCTTTGTGCATTATCTCATCTTGAACAATCGCTTTGTTTCGTGGAATTTGGAACCTTATTTACCAGACTAAGTCTTCACGTCGGGCTTGGCCCAATCATACAATCCCCCACGTTCCAAAAATGCACCTTCACCCCAAAAGACACTCTCCCGCGCCTTCTTCACTCTAACCTCTAATATCGGCCCCGATGGCTGTTTGCCCGTCCTGTCCAGGAACCGCAAGTACTCGTCGAGGATGAGATATGACTTGGCCATCAGGCTGTTCGGCTCCGGTACGGCTGACCTTTGTGCCTCTCGCAGAACTGCCCAAACTCCTCGTCCGAAATGGTAAACGTGTGACCGTTCCTCAGTGTCTCGGTCGTGTCGTTCTCGCCCGCCACGATCAGCACAAGGGCCTCGACGTGTCGAGGTGGGCGTTCATATCCTCCCTGCGATCCAGCCGATTAACGACCGTGTTAATCTTAAATAAGATTCTATGAATCGCAGCTGGCAGCGAGGATGTCGAGGTTCTCGCTGTGCTTGCAGAGGAAGCGCTCTCTCTGACCAGACTCCCGCTGGTGGCGATGGAGACGGACTCAAGGTGGAGGTCCTCGCCTGCAAAAGTCGATCATCTCGCGGAGCAACTTGGGGTTGAGAAAGGGCTCGCCCCCGGCAAAGTTGAGCTTTTTTATGCCGGCGTGGGCGAGGAGGCGGAGGCCCTCCTTGGTGCGGCCGGGGACCTCGATATAGCTCGAACTTAGCGTGTGAAAGCAGAACCCGCAGGTGTAGTTACGGTGACGAGTAAAGTGATAGGTGATGGAAACGGGCACTTTGCCGCGGCCACGGCGAGTGTGGAGGAGTCTTAGAGAGGCGACAGTGACGACGACAAGGGCGAGTAGCCACATGATGGCTTCCATCTTGAGCCTGCTGTTTGGGCGAAACAAACCAAAGTTTTTGTCGGTTTTCGTTTGCGGTGCAATGGAGAGTGGGCTTTGAGGCATCTCTCAGAGACCCTTGCGTCACATTTTAAGGCAGCATCTCCACCATCAATGTATCTAACAAAGTATGCAATTCCATCCATCTAAGTATGCAGTCCATCCATCTAAAGTATGCAACCCAACTATCCATCCCAAGCTACAAGATACCAAGATGGAATCTAGAGTCCAACTTATACCCAAATGGCAGCAGCCGCCTGGACATCCTTCTGGAAAAGCGGGTTGTCGGCCACCTGGGTAAGTACGGACCGCTCAAAGTCAATAATCATGACAGGATCGCTTGGCACCTGGCTCCAGACCAGATTCTCCCGCCGGACATCACCGTGGGCTACACCGAGGGCGTGGAGGCTCTGGAGCGATCGGAGGACATGCCCACGCAGCAGGTTCCGATTTCCGACACCACGTGTTTGCTTCCGGGTTTCGTACAGGTCCTTGCCGGCCCACGAGAGGAGGAGGAAGTAGACGATGTGGACATCGGGCACGTAGAAATAGCGGCGCCCCAGCACCCGAAGGTCAATGGCGCCCAGCAGGACAGGAACGTACGAGCCTTGGATCGGCCGGAGCCGTTGGTACACGGCGGCCTCGTGCTCAAGACAACCCACCGAGGCTGCCGTCGTGCCCTTAGCCGCCAGCGTGTAGCCGTGGCTGAGCAGTGTGATCCGAAACAGGGCGCCCCGTGCACCGTGGAGCCCCAGAGGCTCGATGCCCGTGTCCAAGGTGGTGCGCAGCTGCTGGCCAAGCCGCTCCAGAAAGTCGCTGAGAGAGAGCAAGTGCGTCGCTTCCAGCGTTGGCGACGATGACGGTGTTAATGGAGCAAAGGGGGCCTGGCAATGGAGGGCCACGTTGGGACAGGTGGGATCGAGAGTGCCCCCTTGGGTGAGACCGAGCAAGCACGCATGGGTGCAGAACGGGAGTGTTGGCAGAGGGACAGAGTGCGTATGATAAGACGGCGCCGCCGCCGCCGCTCCGGCCTGGGATGACTGTCTCTCTGTTGATCTGGTGCTGCTCGGAGAAACGGAGCGGTGGCTGGTATTGCCGCCACCGCCGTGGCAGCCGCCGCCGTGGCCGCTGTCGTCGTGGTTGTCGTCGTCGTCGTCGTCGTCGTCGTCGTCAGAAGGAGGCCCCTGACGAAGGGGGGGTAGATCCTCCACCGGTGGCGTGTAGACCCGTCTTGGGTGGCGGAACGAGATGGGCGACCGGTCGTACCCGACATAGGTTCGTGGTTCCCAGCAGCGCCCCGACGAAGGGGGTTGACGCGCGGCTGGCGTGGCCTCCATTCCGTCAAGAATCGATTCCCAATCCTCTGCCCAGGTCGGGGCACTCGACACGGCGCGGTCCCGCGCATCCTGGCCCTGCGGTCCCGATCCGAGCAGCGCCATAACGGTGAAGGCTAGCATCTGGCTGACGGCAGTGCAGTAGGGCGCCGCGCCACCCTCGGGGGGCTGTGCCTGGGTCTCCAGAGCCGGCTCGGCCACGTGGAAGTACAGCGTCGACGGATCGGTCCAGTCGATCTTAAGGAAGATAGATAATAACCTCGCCAGTCGACACAAGCCCCATTTCAAGCCCCGCCTGGATCATGTAGCAGTAAGCTTGGGTGGTGGCAGCGGCAGTGAGCCTCCGGGCATAGTAGCGGAAGCGGCCTTCGTCGTCGGTCGGTATCGCCACGCAGTTAATCACCTCGTCTAGCATGTCTAGGGCCTTAATCCCCTCGCGCACATGGGGGGCTGTCAGCTTGTGTGGCGCCTTGTATTCGAGCAGGTAAGCAAGTGTTCGTTTGCCGTGGGAGGACTGGTACACGCAGATCTGGTCGGGACGGATCGCAATCTTCTTATTCCTGCTGCGGGCAGGCGGTGGCGGTGTTAACGGGGCCACGCTTGTGGAAGGCGGGGCATCGGGGTTAAGAACATTCATGTGGTTCTCAAACAAGACGCCGTCCCCAACAGCCGCAAATGGCGAGTTGGAGTCGTGCTGGACACGCAGGAGCTTGTCGGTGATGAGCCGCACAGGCTGTTCGACGGCGGTGTGGTGAAAGAGCTCGAGGTCCCGTTCGCTGCCGATGG
>Ga0247770_1001453_pt1 | contig 18291 bp, 14 predicted proteins | sample UWRJL136409B6_FD_179943 | JGI IMG/M metagenome (GOLD analysis project Ga0247770, IMG submission 179943) | Plant litter microbial communities from Arlington Agricultural Research Station in Wisconsin, United States - UWRJ-L136-409B-6 | ecosystem: Environmental > Terrestrial > Plant litter >... | reverse complement strand
AGTACTGCAGCAACGCTAGACGGTTTCTCCTAGGCGATGCGATTTCCGAGTACCATCGCCCACCAGTCCTCGTCCTCGCGCCACTGTCATGGAGTGGCATCTCGACTCGTGACCTCAGACGCCTGCCGCCTACCGCTGAACGCTACCCGACGCCAGTACAGGGACTGAACGTCTACACTGCGTCGCTGCCTGTTGCATGTGCCGCGCTTGTCCGTATTCTATCATCCAAGAGCCTGGTTTGGGAGTGTAGGATCCGTATCGAATCCGATCTGAGGAGCCTACTAGGCTACAACTTCTTCGACATGAGCAAGGAGCACGAGATTAACTATGAAGTGGATGCGAATACCATGACACCTGAAGATGTCGAGGGCTTGAAGGCGGCGGTTTCGACTATCAAGAGCTGGCCATACCCGGCTCAAGACCAGTGGATCAAGGACGCCCTCGAGGAGATGTTGACTGGCGAAATAAGCGGCAACGAGCGTCCTGCTGAGCGGAGGGGGCTTCGGTTATAAGGGGCACAGAGAATGCTAACGCCAACCTCGCTTCGCCTCGCACCTGTGGCCTAAGCTGACTTTGGCAACTGGATTCCCTCTCCCCACGCGCCTGTCCATAGTTACGGCAGCGGCTCTGGAAATTAGAATGGGAATTCCTTCTTCGCACCGAAGTGCCTCCTAGCATCAGTCTCTTCTCGAGGCTGCAAACTATCAGCAGAACTACCAACACATACAGCAGCCTATATCGGCTGCTGGAGTGGCTGTCGTCTAGATGAAGAAAGGAGAAAGAGAAGGCACAGGATAAGCCGAAAACAGATAGCAGCATCCTCCCAGCGGATTCATCAAAAGGTGTAGACAGTGACGGCGACAGTGATAGCGGGAATCGAGGCGATACTATAGAAGCAACAACGACACGGCCGAGAAAAAAGTGCCCACCACCTCTTTGGCTCACGGAAAACTCTCCGTGAGCCACCTCTCTTCCACACACTCTCATACCGCAATACATCACCAGATTATTTCTGATTGCTCGTCCCACACGACCACCTCATTGCCCACAACCAGCAAGCCCACCCTGGCAACTCAGAGCACAGCAACTCGCCAGCCCACCACGGCCCTGGGCTTGCAACTGCTTACGTCAAACAGGGTGACCTGGCACCAGGAGCCTGCAATTCAACTGCAAAAGCCAGCCGGCTCTATCCGTCCAGCGAATGGTGAGTTATCGAGTGCGCGGTAGGCTTAGCGTGGTGTGATCTTGCGGTGGTTGACTTTGCCGTTTCGTGGTGGGCGCTTGCCGTGGTGGGCTTGCTGAGGTGGGGTGGGCTTGCTGTGGTGAGCCTGCCGTGGTGGGCCATGTCAGGTCCTGTTCGGTTTGAAGATATGACGTTCCCAATTCTTCGACGTTCTCTCAAACCCAGGACCGCATGTTGGTTCAGCCCCCTCCGACCTTTCTGTCTTCTACCTCCACTCTATGCCAACATGTCGTCCGACGCGGAGCTTCGCAGAGATGCCGCTGATGCGCTATCTCACATCCTCAGCAGCCACAACATTGCGCATGCCTGGATCGGCGGTTTTGCGCTGCAAGCGCTCGGTGCCACCCGCAACACCACAGACATCGACATAGAGATCGACGTCCCAAGTGTCGATGACATTCACAGCCGAATCGGCCCAATGATCGTCTCGGCAGACCCTCGCTTCTCAATCCACAACCTCAAGCTCTATTTTACCGCTTCTGGATCGGATTGCTTGACTCCTCGTCGTGTACCAATAGAAACTCTTCCCATCGGATCTCTGAATCTCCCCCGTCGTCTACAAGTTGTACCTGACGGTAAGGATTACCTGATAAAGGCCTTCAATCGCTTTTGGATGGACTGAGCTAATGTGAACTGTAGCTACTCTACCAGTCCTGAAGCCTGGAATCTTGATTTTGACCAAGATGAAGCGAGCCTGTCATCTTATCGGTAGCACCCGGCCCCAATCCCAGTCCAAACTAAACACCGATATCGTGGACATCACCTTTCTCGTGAACCTTCTTGTCCAATCACGGGACAAAATCGATTTCACCGGTTACGACGCCCAGTTTCCGGAACGATTGTATGTGGCAGCCCGGGTCATGTTGGATTACTTCCGCGCGAATGATCTGGCTCTTGCAGAAAAGTTGGAGGCTTGTTTTGAGGCAGCAGACTGTGATCGGATTACAGGCTGAGTTTCAGAAATAGAATATCCGTTCCAGGGACAACCTGCCCATGAGCATCTTTTTCATTGTACTGGCTGTCGTGCCAAGGCACTACAGCTGTTAGCAGCTGCCAGCCACTTGGAGCTCGGAGCTCCGCTCCTGGCTCCCTTCTTTTGTACATAAGGTCGGTGCTCCGCACCACCACACGAGCACAAGCTCAAGAATAGAACAAGTCTTCTTCACACTTTCCCCTGAGCTCATGTGGCCTAGCAGTGCTCCCATTGGCGGTATCACACTGGCGCCACTGGCCATTATGGATTTTGTGTAATTGGCAAGGCCGCCTCACGAATGAACGCTGTCAGATAGCACTGCACTCTTGGACACTTTGGAATTGATGGGGGTTGTAACTGTCAGAAGCACGGCACCTTTGATCTTTTTGGGTGATTGTGTGAATGAGCTTGATTGTGTTGCCTGTGTACTTTGTTGTGTGTCTGTGTCTCTCTGGCTCTGCCAGAGAGAGTGCTCATTATAGACTTGTTGTATGACAACGATTACGTCGTAGCAGTGGCTGAGTGGCATAGTCAGCCTAGCTATGCCAGGCTGACAGTCAACCTTCTAGCTAACGAGGTCATAGATTTAACCCTCGACCGGGGGGACCTTTCTTTCTAACAATAATTAGCCCCTTCCTTTTGACAGAAGCATGGCCGAATAACCTCCTCTGTAGCGCCATTCACACGCGCTGAGTCGATTCGAAGGGCTCTCTAGGTAGCAACCAATGGATTCCGGCGCAAAATTTTAGTTACCCACCGCTTACCAATGGCCGTCTCGTCGCCATGTTCAACACAAATACACTGAGCAATCCGCACAATTGCCTAACCTCAGCACAAGCCAGGCGCATGTCTTCTTCGGTGTTGCTCATTTTTAGAATGTAATCAATAGATTCTGAAGTTTTCGAGAGCTTCGGAGTTGTTTTGGAGAAGAAATGGCGGTCAAGAAGGTTAGTCAGTCGTGTTGCGAAAAAAGACAGGTGGTCAATGCAAAGATCGGACTTAGGCAGCCGTGTAACGATTGCGGTTGCTGTCAGAATCGTCCCCTGTGAGGGGTTACCAGGGGTACAATACGGGGTTCAGGGATAGGGGCTGCTGATTTACCGAGCGTGCAGAAGTTGATTTAACATGCCACCTTGTAGCCCTCGTAAGGCATTTTAGACTCCTCCCCTTAGGCTGCGGCTGCGATAAGCTTAAATTAGTTACGACGTTGGCAGTTCTTAAGATGTATAACAGCTGGGATAAGGCGTAAAAGCTTTGGACATGTGGACCCATTGTGCGGTGGCCAGATGCATCCCTAGAAAGAGAACTACACAAGCGTTTTGAAGTTGAAAGATGACTCACATCTTATCAAGCTACAAGGTAGAGCAGACTTGTCGAGAGGGTTTTACAGTATTCAAGCACGGGGAATCGGCTATATAACTTCAGATAGAACAGCGTTGCTTATTTCCAATTTTCGAGATAAGAAGTTTGAATTCCATTCCGAGCCAGGATATTTTGTAGTATCCCAGGGCATGTACCTGTACTAGAATATTCTGAGACGTTCCATCATGTACTAGTGTGCTGTGGGACATCCCATCGGTGCTAGTATATCATGTACCATCCCAAATTTCGAGCTGAGATATCATGTACCATCTCACAATTTAAGCTGGGTTACTATGTACCATCCCAGAGCATGTACTGGTATATTCTGGGCCAAAATTCGGGACCGTGGCCCAGAATTCGCGCTTAATGTCACCCCTTAGCAGTTTCTAACAGCGGTCCCAAATTTGGGCACGCCGCATTGGAGGCAGAGAGTCACAAGGTGCAACCCCGTTGGCCCCGTGGTGGTTGGCCGGTGCGTTGGAGGATGAGCCCCACACTTGGAAAGCGGCATGTGGGAAATGTATGGTGGGGCAGAAAGGACCTGACGGCAATTAAGGCCACCGAAGGCCAGCTGTCAGAGGTAGGCCGACGCACCTGCCGTCACTTATATACCGTTATGCTTCTACTTCCACCTCTATTTACTGCTCTCTCCGATACTCCCTTTCTACAGCACAGTTAGTCTGTATTGGTAAATGTAGCATCTATAGTAGGCTGTTTCTTAGAGAATTAAAATTTAACTCGGGTACATTAAAGTTACTCTCTGAGAACTAACGGCATTTTCAGTAAGTCTGTTAACAGTGGTTACTTGTATAAGTAAAGGAAAACGGTAGTACTTGGTCATGGACTGATGCCCCAAAATTAGGCCCGTAACTTACATACACCCCATTTTAGATCATGGTAACTATAGCCGGGTCCAAAGATCGCTTCCCTAAGCTCACCTCGGCTCATGGAGGTGCTCGCTGCGCCTCACCCTCGGCTCAGACTCTGCGACTAATCTGGACTTGGCCAGAAAATGTTGTGGGGGGAGACTATAGAGGTAGCTAACAACCCTTGCGCGGCATCAGCACCCACCAAACTCAAGTGGTCGAGACTTGATAAAATCCAGGATAGCCACATCTTGCAAGATTGCGTGAATCTACCATGCATAAAGGGGCTTGGACGCATCATTTCATACCCATCCAGCTAATCCGCCGGCGGCCCCGAAGCCTCCGAGACCCAACAGCCGAGTTGAAGGAACTTTAATATCCCCAAAAGTCTACTCAAAGGTTGCAGAGGCTAATCGCACTTGTACATAAATATCACCACGTTCACCCCTATTATCGAGCTGAATGATAAGTATCGACCATTCCCATCTACCATCTTACCTATATACTTACCTACCCACTTTGCAACCTCTACGAAATGGCATTCCGAACTCTCGTTACCATTACGGTAACCTTATGTGTTACGTTCCACGATATTCTTACAGTTACACAGTCTCCAGGCTGCGGTTAGAACCAAGCCTCTGGCACCGTAACCTTTACGATAACGGCAAATGGAAAACGACGATCGTATATCACCAACGTCCTAGCAAACTACAACAGCTCGAATCCCTACCGACTGATCTTCATATTTCACGGTCTGGGAAGTATGTCATTCCGCTAAATACCTCTACAGCCCTGAAACAATCAGGACTAACGGTTATCGTATCAGATAGTATATCCGCCGTAGCAAAAGGCCATTAAGGCTTCCTACCCTTTATAGGCCTTCCTCCTCTCGCAAACGGAGACCCCATCGGTACTATCGCCGTTACCCCTGAGGGACTAAACAGCGGATAGGCGAACTCTAGCGGCGAGGACATCGCATTCGTCGATTAGATAATCAAAGAAGTCGAGACCAAGTTCTGCATCGACCAAACCTCTGCTTCTCGATTGGCTTAAGCTACGGCGCTTCGATAAGCTACGCTATCGCGTACGCCCGTACGAAGCAATTCCGCGCCGTAGCAGTTATTTCGGGGGTAAGATTTTCTGGATATAATAGCAGAAGGGATCTGATTACGTTTTACGCTCAACATAGGTCGAGTAATAGGACGATTCCGATTATAAGTGGGAAGTAGTTACGGGATATATTTGTAGCTAATAATGTTTATACTAAGCAGCCGACTGTGGATACGGCTACTAGCTCGGGGGCCTTAGTGAAGACTTAGTACCAGGGTTGTGTGAAAGCTTTTCCGGTTACGTGGATTACTTTTGATGGAGGGCATGCTTCCGCGCCGACGACTAGGGGGGTAGCGAAGTCGTTTACCCCTGACGAGATATAGGCGTTCTTTAAGCAGTTTACGTAGGTAGTAGGTAGGAGGGGAAAGGTTGTCGACCATGTGCAAATTGTATTTACCTCTTTTGACGTGAAGGCCCGACGTCGTATTGCCAGAAAATATGGGACAGACTTTCCGCGATGCGCTGTGCTTGACCGGTGTAGGTCCCAGATGGCTACCGCATCTTCTTTGCAACTGCCGGCCTCACTGCGGAGAGAAGTGCCGGGTGACAATGCTACAGTCCCCCGCCCGCCTCGGCTGCCATATATGCGGTGATAGCACTGGGACGGCATGTGCTGGGTCTAGACATATTTCAGCTAGCTCTGCTCCGGCCTCGTCAAGCCCCAGCAGATTCACTTCGACACCCTACGATGACTTGCTCTTGGAGGCTCGGTAGGATCAGTGGCACAGAGACGCGTAACAAGGTGGGAGAGATCCCGCTGCACTTGCAGTTACTTAAGGCGCACTTGATAGAAAGACAGCATAAACTGGTAAATGGTACCTATGTAACCAATGAATCTCAAATACCTCGCTAGACAAAAGATTCGTCCTCTCGCAGAAGTATATTTAGGGTGCCTACAGATGTGCATTCTGAGCATGGCATCTCCTCGTTACGCGGAATCCCTGATCACCCTGGCAAGCGGGTCGTACCAACACTTTACCATGGCATCGTTGCCCTTAGCGTTGGGGTGGACACCATCGCCGGTCATCGATGCCGTGTCGAATCCCGTCCAGCAGTCCACGACTGTGATAGGACTTTCCGTTGTCGCAGCCTTCGGAGCCCAATCCGCAATCGCCTTATTCAGATTCACCACCCGCTGCCCGCAGTCAGCGCAGTTTGAAGGCTTCATCGGGATAATTTGTGCGACCTAGGTATTTTTATCGTGGTGAGCGCAAACTGCTTTCTAATTTCTGCTTCCATATTTTCGGTAGCAGGACAGAACTTACCAGAATCTTCATCGTCGCCTTACTAGCCCGCATCTGCTTCACGAGCGTGTCGAAGGCGCCAAGTATCGCGCTCGGCGACTGGTTGCTCCACACGTCATTGGTCCCAAGGTGCACCATGACAACGTCGGGCTTGGTCTGGGAGAGCCAGCCCACGAGCTGGTTCTGCCTCGCAATATTCGTGGCGAGGAACCCACTGTGGCCCTCGTTCTCCCCGTCGTAGGTGAAGCCACAACCTTGACCTGGCAGTGTCCCGACAAAGTCCGTGTTCTTAATGCCAGCGTCCTGGAGCTTCTGCCAGAGGAGGGCTCGCCAGCATCCCTGCTCGCCTTCTTTTTAGCTGGTGCTGCTTCTAGAATAGCGGGGCGTTGCGCGGGCTTGTTTTCTTACCGGACTTCCGGTGATGGAGTCACCCAGCGTCATGATCTTGACTTTGACCTGGGCGTCGACGAGCCAAGCGTTTCCGACGGTGAGGGCTATTAACCCAATGCTTCTGAGAGCGACCATATTGCCACGTCTAGAAAGACTACCTTGCTAATTAGTTTAATTAGGGTTAATTAGGGTTAGGGTTATGGACTTTACTGGAGATTGCGTTGAAGTTTGCAGAAGATGATAAACGCGGAAAACACGAAATGCCGACTTAGTCTCCAAAACGGAAAGAACTTAAGTTTCGCCTTATGTTATGGCTCATCAGGGCAGGACGATATGTGCGGGACACTCGGGTATTTAACTTGCGGGCGGGCGGGGCGGCAGCGGCCACTCCGGCAGGCCTGCGCATTAAAGGCCGGAGCGGCTTTCGGGGGTTCTGCCAACTGTGCACCGTCCGGCAGTGCGCCCGTATCGTGTGCGGTTCGTGGTCTCCTTGGCGCGCAGGTTCTCGAGGACATGCCATCCAGGGCTGAAACCGGTTTCGTGATTTTTAAGTACATACAGTAGCGTGCTACTGACACTGCCGCTCCAGGCCGCAATCGTCGGTCTCTGTTTCGTTTGTGTTGTAGTCGCCGTCTTTGCGAAGTCTGGTGAATCGTCTAATTAGTCGCCTGTCACAATGCCCTCAACGGGCTTGCTCATGGTTGCTGCCCGAAAAGGTGGGTGATAGCTTCTTGGCGGATTGCGGGCAAAGCTTTTAAATGGATAACTGGCTGATGCTGGTCGTGGCCGCCTAGACTTGGATTTTAGTCTGGACCGACAGCTGCAGCTCAAACACTGCTACTGGCTCCAGCCTATGTAAACCCCGATGACATACAGCAGGCTGAGATAAACTCGGTAAGCTGGGCCTGCCACGACAGACATATTTCCGAGAAGGCAATGAGCGACAGGGTGCGATGCGCATGTCTGCCCGACTCCGCCCAAAGACAGACGAGACTGTGCAGCGGCGCCACCGTGTTGGCAGAGCAATCACAGCAGTCAGCGTTTAGACCGACTGGCACCCGTGTTCCTCCAGCCGCACGGTATTCCGGGTGACAGAACAAAAGACGGCGATTGCCCAAGCTAGGTTTTGGTCTCCTCGCATATTCTTTTCGAACCATTCCACCATTGCAAGTCCGAAAACTCACCCGCGCATTGTGATGCCTCGCTCAGACATGGGCGTCTACACCTTCCACCTAGGACGAACAGTTTTCGTATTTGGCCTAATCCTCGCCCTTTTTGCATTACGTGGCAGTTGCAATGCACTTGTCAACATCGCCGCAGCCTCCATCAGTCGCAACCCTCAAGACCCTTCCACTCACGTCTTTTATCAAGGCCCAGACGGAGAACTCTACCACCGCGCCTATGTCGACTCCAGCTGGAATTCTCCGCAAAAGGTTCCCACTATGATCCCGCCCAAGCCGAATACCCCACTAGCGACATGGTACTACGATAATGCTCAAGCTATTCATATGGTATGTTCCTAAGATCAAGTCACGCAACATCTCAATTACAAGAGGAAGGCCATTCGGATATATACTGTCCCCCTTTGTTCACATCGTTACCCAACTATCAAGGAAATACTAACTGAACCTATAATAACAGCTGCATTTGTACTACCTAGACAGTGACAACCAAATCGTCTCATCCGGCGGACAGTTTGACCGTTCGACAAGATCGTCACTCAACTGGTGGGCTAACTATGTCCGTACCGGGCAAGGGACAGTGAGCGCGTCTTCCAACCTTGTAGTGCTGGACGTTGATAGTACGACCCGGCTTTATTATATTGACAGCGATTCCTACGTCGTGGAAGTAGTTGGCAATCAAGCTGCACGAATCGGTCCCAAAGCACTTCCCGGCTCTAACGTTGCGGCCGCTAAACCATGGGGAGATTCAACATCGATTTACGTCTTTTTTGTGGCACCGGACAGGTCCCTCTCACAGATGGAATATGATGGCCGGAAATGGTCAGAGGGTTAGTTATCTTTATTTTATTTTTGTTATATCCTACCTTACCCTCCCACCGTTTGAGATAAACACCACCTTTTTTTCTCCCCCGACCGCTACCAGATAAAACAGCTCACGCCTTTTCTACTTAGTCAAAACCATCAAACCGGACTTTGCGCCCATATCGAGCCCTATTATAGGCATGGGTGCCGTTGCTTGGGCTAACCCACTGTTGATCCGGATCTTGTTTATCGACCAAGATCGACACCCTTCCGAGTTTGTTTACCAACATGGTTCGTGGCTCAGCAACCCTGACCCGACCTTGCCACCAGTACCAGCTGTTGCGCCCGGCGAACCCATTGGCGCCTCGCAGCGTGGACGTAACTCGACGGACGGATGCACCTATTTCTTCTTGGCGACTGGTCTCCGCATTGTCAACCTGATTAAATGTGAGAGCACTCCGTGGTATGTAGGTGATTTCGGTAGCTTTAACATCTCGTCTCCGCCCGAAGCCACTGGGCTGTCCATGTCGGATAAAATTGCATTGGGTTGTGGGATCGGCTTCGGTGTCGCGGCGACCATCATCGGTCTGCTTGCGTTGCTGAAAGGAACTAAGGCGCGCGCAAAGGTGAGCGACCGATGGAAATTATGGGTTTCAAGAAAGAAGTACCAAGAGTTGGAACTTACCGCCAACTAAATGGCACCTGCACTGGCATGCCAAATAGTATGCGGGTTTTTTTGGATTGAAGGGAGCGCTTGGGAGCGCTGGCGTTAGGGTGGTTTTCTATATATCTGAATAGATATTAGAAGCCGATATCTTATACGGATTTGTATATTTTACTGGTTCTAAAGATTAATTATACGGCGATAATCTCTTAATATTTTGGCTATTGGCTTTTTTTCGACTCGGGAGCCGTTTATCCCCTCCGTGCAATTCTCCGAGCCCTTCTCTTTCCTCCGGCGAAAGAACTCCTAAGGGCTCTTCTTTCTGGGTATCGTAAAAGCGGGTATAGTATGAGGTTTCTAAAAGGGATATTGAAGAATGGAATGCGATGTAGAAAAGTAAGGAGAGGGGAGATGCGAGTACGAGTGCGAGGAGTAATGATATGGGGATAAGAAGGTGAAAGTCGTGCGGTAGGTAGTAGGACTGGTTGATCTGCCTTTTTATGGTTAGGAGAATAGCAGTCGTACGGTAGGCAGGTATGATTACTATAACGTAAAGTCTCAAAACGGAGAGTGAAAACGTTAGCCCTGAACCTATTTCTTGCCTTTATTTTGAAGGCTGCGTTTGTTTTGTTGGGATGGGTGGTCCTGTATCTGGGACCTCCTATCTTGGCACCTTTTTACGGAGGTGGCCCAAAATCGGTCCCTCTGTCGCGTAAACTTCCCAATTTTCATGGCAGGGTGAGTAATGGTGAGCCGAAGCTGAGCCGGGGGTGAAGCGAGCCTGATTTTGGGCTAACCATTTTCAGGCGGGGCCCACTTATTTTCCGTGGCAGACTACCTAGGTAGGTACATTATGTCACCACCCTGTTGGCTGCGCATCGGCAGCACGGCAAAAGGCCAAACATGTTTGTCTGCGCGGATTTTATCCAAGACGACGGGGTTGCTTGCCACCTTCGAGTCTGATACTTTCATGAAGAGAGTCGCATCAGTTTGAGCCCAGCTGAGGATCAGTTCATGCTACGGGATCGAATCTCGTTTTTCTGCCTCACCTGCGGCCTTGGCTCCGGATCCACCGAAAATGGGAACTACGAAACCCCGCGGGGAGATACCTATTGCCGTGCCTCCACAGCCGCCACCTCTCTTCCCCACAAACCCATCTTCAGTCCACCTCGCACTTCAAAGATGGACAGAATTCAGTGTCAAAGTAATTAACGAGATTGTTTCCCAAGTCCCTCTTGAGGCCGCGACCATCGGCAACGTCATCGGACCCCTCGCACACGCTGAAAATGCGCGGCTCGCCGAGACCGGAATCCTCTTCTCATTAAAGTCGACAGTCTTGGACTCGGAACTGCGCGAAGCCTCTAGAAACGCCCAGAATACGCTCAGTGACATCGATCTGGAGTTATGGCAGCGAGAAGATATATTCCGGTTGGTAGACTCGGTGAGAAACAAGATCGACTCAGGACAACTACCACAGCCCGATCCCGAGAGTCGTCACTTTCTGGACACGATCCATCGTGAGTTTCACGAAAATGGGCTTAGTCTTACAGCTAAAGCACCGCGAGAACGACTCGCTGCCATACAACGCCGCATCGATAACCTGTCAGATCAGTTTTCGACGAACCTTGATGAACAACAAACTACGGGGATGTGGTTCAAACCTGGCGAACTCGAGGGAGTACCGGACCATGTTCTGTCAAACATGGAGAAACGCAGGGATGATGATGAGGAAGAAATGTTTGTGGACTTCTTGTGTGACTCGGCATGGCTACTGGCATGCGGTGTTCGGCCGGAATCACGACGCCGTCTGTACCTCGCTATGGAGAACAGCTGTAATAAGAATTCTCCCATTTTCAAGGAGACAGCACTCCTCCGGGACGAAGCCGCTCGCCTTCTTGGATATCCAAGTCATGCCGCAATGGTGGTTCAACACAAGATGGCAGGCAACACTCAGGTTGTCCACCGGTTTCTGGAGGGTGTCAGGGATGCGGTGCAGCCGCGGGCAAGGGCCGAGGTCGAAAGGCTGAAGGAGCTGAAGGCATCTGATACGAAAGCGGGAACCGACACGACAGTGGACGACCATTTCTATCTTTGGGATGTGTCATACTACCTGTGGCAGTTACGGCAAAAGAATCAGGAGGATGGTATCGACCTGAAGACCGTCTCCGAGTATTTTCCCCTCCAGCATACTCTCTCTAAAATGCTGGAGACGATGGGAGGACTGTTTGGGATGATCTTCACGAAAGTTGACACCACAGCCGAGAACATATGGCACGAGGACGTGCAGCTGTACAGCGTCTGGGATACAGAAGAGGAAGGGGGGGATTTTGTTGGCTACCTTTACCTTGATTTGTTCGTTCGCGACTTCAAGCCACAAGGCCCAACATGTCGAAATCTTGTGCCGGTATGTAATCTTCCTTTCCTCTTGAGAACGTCTCCTTGCACTATAGCATCCGTCTCACCTGCATTATGAGTACGCATACTATTTAAGGTACCCAAACTCAGTGTCGTGGGAAACCTCGTGGCCAGGGCAGCAAGGCCGAGCTAGCTACTCAACAGGCCCTGCCCGCATCATGAGAAGCCTTGACGGCATTAGAATTGGATATTTTAGGATGCGATATGGCCTATAATACTGAATGATACAGGCCTTGGGCGCGGCTCTTTTCATGTGTGTGAGCATAGTACAAGTGAGACGGAGACCAGAGTCACAAGGAGACGTCTTCTTCCTCTTGTATCCTAATGCTGACCAAGTTACTCGACAACTAGGGCTATCTCCGCCCCGATGGCTCCAGAGCCTACCCATCCACGGCTTTACTCTGCCCATTTATCAAGCCTAGAGGAGGGAACCCCTGCCTCTTATCGCATTCACAGGCCACTCAGCTTTTTCACGAACTTGGTCATGGAGTCCACAACCTGGTCTCTAAAACTGCCTACGCACGCTTCCACGGTGCCGCAGGTACCGTCGTGGATTTCGGTGAAGCCCCAAGCCAGCTGCTAGAGAACTGGCTGCGCGAACCAGCCCTCGTCAAACGCTTCGCCAGACATTACTCATCACTGTCCGAGGAGTATCACTTGCACTGGCAGCAGAAGCAGACAACAAGTCCCGCACCACCGCCACCCGACCCGGAACTCCCCGAAAACGTAATTATCAGCCTTTTAAAATACTTTGCACAATCCCGCGGCATCCTCTACCTGGACGATGTGCATAGAAGTTCCTGGGACTTTTCTATTCACGACCCGCCTAGCCGAGAATCCCTTCAGGTAATGGATCTTTCAGAAAGTTACTGCCACCTCAAGAGAGAAATTTACCCGCTGGAAACGCCATGGCATCAGGGAGAGGGAGATCGGTGGGGGCACGCCTACACAAAGTTCAGGAACATGATCTGTGGGGACTACCACGCGGGATATTACGGCTATCTTTTGTCTGAGATGTATGCGACCGATATTTGGGAGACGTTTTTCAAGGCGGATCCTGACTGTAAAGATGCGTGGAGGAGGTACAGGCGGATGTTGTTGGAGAAGGGAGGGAGTCGGCCAGAGATGGAGACGTTGAGAGGCTATCTTGGGAGAGAGCCGGATCCGGGGCCGTTTTACAAGGGCTTAGGCCCTCCGACCTGGCCTCGACAGTCCTCTAGCCGCTATCTCTCGGGGGGAAGTTAAATACGCCAATTTGTAAGGGAGTGACGAGCTCACGTTTGCGCTTTTAATTAGGGGTTTTTTGTTGTAACTTCTGTCCTGCTTTATTTGGAACTGCTTGTTGCGCGATGGAAGATTTACTCAAATTGCATTTAGCATTGTAGTACGCACAGCACTGAGTAGCCTTTCCCTTTGTTGTCAAAGCATTCTTTTCGATTAACCAAACCAGGTAAACCGTAAAGAGGTTGAATCTCTACGGAGTTTTTACCTGGTATCCGCTATTGATCGGAGTTCCAGCACTACCTCCTATCCCAGTGTCCTCGGCAAAACCTAGAATTCAGAATATCTTACGGAATCCCTCCCCTTGATCACCCTACGAAGGCTCGAGCCAAAAGAATGCTCGAAGGAGAGGGTCCCCACAGCCAGTGCACAAGATGCCCCCTTCTTGATGTTCAACCTTCGTACCTAAGTACTCGGCGGCGGAGGAGGCAGGGTACCATTCTGGATCATCGGTTCGAGGACCAGGGGAGACATACCGGCCAGGTATGCGGATACTCGCAGACGTGTGTCAGGTCCCCATCGCCGCAGAGAAATTTCCAACAATATGTGCAGGAAAACGTACAGCAGATGGGTTGGTCAGCCGAGACGGTCGAGAGCAGGCCGGCTAGAACTGCTAGGACGAAGTACGCGAAGATGGCGTGCAAATACATCGTGGTGAGCTTGGTGGTTGCCCAAAGGGGTCTTTGACCTTTTTCGAAGGTGGTGGATGCTTGATCTCTGGTGAATGTCTGAGCTGGTGGTATAAATACTTGCGGAGAGGGAGAGGACCGTGAACTGGTCTCACATTGTCAAGTGCTGCAGCGAGGCTCGCCGCAGTAGACTCGGACTTGAAATGGAAACCACGAAGGCCCGGCTCAATACTTTGACACTTGCCGTAAAAATAGCGTTGGCTAGGATGAAACCCGGCCTTATAGGTTTTTATGAATAATTCACCGATGAAGTTGCCTCTTGACTAATACCCAGAGACTGTTTTGGTTTGTTTCATCTGCTAACCGTGTTGAGCCTTTGTTTGTCTCATGGGATGTTGGCAATGACGTCGGCCCGGCCACTCGGCCGTAACTATTGATACGCCCAATCATCACAGGGTCCTCGTATCAAACAGAAATGAAGATAAAAAGTCCGGCCAGAGCCGTTCTGGTGACTTCTGCCAGGCCAATAATTCAATGCGACATACGACATACTGGTACTGTTTTAATTGCTCACCTTCCATACTATCATTCAGAACCAACACCGAATACCATACCCTTCTCTCCCCGACCAAATTCAGCGACTGTGTACCAGCGCCTTTCTTCAGACCCAACCATACCCCTGCTCGATATCTAGCCACGGTGCTCAAAGGACTCTGGTAGAAACACCACATTGCGCAGGTGGTTCTCAAGTTCATCGTTGGTGTGGTATCTCCAGTGTGGGTAAGTCCGGCTCCCGTTTGATTCGAAATATGGTCTTCCCTTTGAATCGAAAGACATCGGGCAGCAGCTGGTGTACTATCGGGAGACCGGTGGAGAAAGGGATCAGCCAGGTGCTAAACACTAACAGCGAAAACATCTAGATGTTAGGTAGGCATTCCGGAACACATACTGGCCAAACAGCACACTCCTTATAATTTCCCGCAGGGTGTCGTTGCGTCCGGGCAAAACTCGCACCCAAGTGAACAGCAATACGCCGGAGTCTGTTTCTTCCCCCCCGCAGAGGACCCCTTTTTTGAGGAAGGTGAAGCCGAAGCTGCTGTCTCTGCGGTTGAGGAGACGTTCCGGAGACGTCGTGGAGTTCTGGGAGGGTAGGGCTGGGCATCTCGGCTAGAATATCGTTACTCCTGGGCATGATGGCCATGTAGGCGCCGCCAGCTGAGACCAGGCTCATCAAGCAGGCCATAGCGAGGCAAATAGTGTTGCCAAACTTGAATTACATGGTGATTGGACTTGCGGGTGACATGGAGAGAAAAAGAAGAAGAACAGTGGTGATAATTGACTAGTATTTGCAATATGGTGGTGAATGTTTGCTTGATGCTTGATTTCTTGGGTAACGATACAGACTACTAGGACTGGAAGATGACCCCTAGAACTAAGCCACTTAAATAATACTTCGGCGAGAGGTTACTATCGCATCAACATGAAGCCAACAAAGCCCGCCCTCGCCACTTAGAGGCCTGGTGATATCCACGGGTCTGATGCAGACCGGTCTGCTTGACCGACAATGAGCAGGAAGAGTCATGGCATACCGTGTATCACTTTAATACTCGGAGCCCACTCGAGACTCATCGGATATAGACACACTGAATCTTGTGGTGCTCTTCAGGGTCAAGTGCCGAGAGCCAGAATTGGGACCACTTGGTCATGCGCTTCGAGTAGACTTTCTTTTTTCATCTCTCACAAGTTCAGCTGTTTGGTGCGCCGGAGGACGGCGAGTCTGCTGGCTCCAGTCGGCATGGAGTGGCTCGTTTACCGGAGGCCCAGGTACTTTTCCCTTTCCCAGAACCACACCCCATGATAAACTGTCGGCTGCCTTGCGAAGATACGTTCTCCCTGCAATGGGTCTCGTGTTCCTCTGCGTCATGCCAAGCGTCTCTTGGACAGTGTGTTGGTACTCTGAAGCCTAACAAGGACCAAACCGCATTGTGACTCCTTGCGGAAAAGTAGTAAGTAGTAGAACTTTTGCCCGCTTTCAAGGCTCATCGAAAATTCACCCAATGTAGTTGGTCTACCGTGAGGAAGGCTGCAAATCTTGCTGAGTGAGAAGCTTGGCCGAGCGGTCAGAACCACCATTGAACCCAGAGCACCCACGTCATATAAACTGACAATAAGCCGGCACCGGCACAGGCACCGCGTCGGCACTTGTCGTCCGACTGTCAGAGCGCCGTGACATGAAAGGCCCAAAAGAACAGGGCTGGTTCCCGGAACAAAGCCGCCACAACAACCCAAATGTCAACATGACCAAACCGGTCCATCATCCGGGAAGAACCACACCCAAAAATTCTTGCGAAAGAACCATGCAGAAGTTCGCGGCAAGTCCAGACGCGACGTGACGTTGGACTCCGACAAAGGAAAGAACTCCCGCTCCGATCACCCTTCCAATCTCAAGGCCCCACAGCCCACCAGCCCAGCCAACTATCACGCTCGCCCACGGATGTCGCCCCGGGTCAACGACACCGAGGACACACCGAGTCGCGACCCATTTCCAACCTACCTACCTACCTACCTACCAACGCAACGTCCCAATATTGAATTCCTAGCCCAGGAACCAACACGACCTCACCTGCCAGGTACCTTGTAATCAATCAATCAATCAATCCATTTCGTTTCACTGCATCCTCCCACCACCATCCTGCCGCGCCGGCCAGTCGCGTCGGTCAGTCACACCACCTGCGCGCGGGCATCCCAGCCGAGGGCTAGCGCCAGAAACAGAAACAGAAACAAGATTTGTGGGTCGCTGCATTGGCAACAGAAGCAAAAGGCCCTCCGTTGTCCCTGCCAATCACCCCTGTCGATCCCCCGGGGATCTAAACCCGGGAAGGCTTAGGCTCAGGAACGGGTTCTTGGCGCTTGGTCGAAGGCGGCAGCTCAACCGCCGCAATCTCTTCGTCCACTATAAGTAGGGTTGTGTCGATTATGCTGGCTGGGACCACTGGCATTTCTGCTATCAAAACGAAGCACACTTGGGGGAAGCGAAAGAAGAAAAGCGCGTCACTGCAGACATATCACAGAAAGAGTAGTTTAGTAGGTAGATGGTAAAATTCAGAGCAGTTCATTATGGACGCCTGCGTTGTGCGAGTCCCATTTGTCTAGCCATGTCGTTATTATATACAAGAACCGAACAATGCATTAAAGGTTAGGTATGTAGGGATCATCTATCGTCAGTCCACCACTTTGTAGGGTACATTATTGTCCAGTGTCCAGCAGCTTCCCTCCAGATGCAAAAACATAAGTGCTTTAAAGCAGATAGGCGACGAGGCCGGCAACTGCACCGAGGACCGGGACGGCAGCGCGGCCAGCACCAGCGGTGACGGGCACAGCCTTGGTGGGCGCGGGCTTGGCGGGGAGGGTGCCGGAGCTCCAGGCGGGAGGGGCAGCGGGGACAGCGCCGGTGGGGTGGACCCAGACGGGAGGGGCAGCCGGGACATCGGGCTTGGCGGTGGTCCAGGTAGGGACGGGCCAGTCCTCAGTGACGGGGCAGACGGTGGTGCCGACGGTGATGATGGCGGTGCTGACAACAACGCTCTCAGCTGGGCAGTGCTTGACGGTGGCGGGGCACTTGGTGACGGTGTAGGTGCTGGTGCTCAGGACAGTGGAGGTGGTCCAGGCAGTGGGCTTGGGCCAGCTGGGGGTGCTGGTGGGCACAACGGTGCTGAGGTCGTCATCGCAGATCGAAGTCTCGGAGGCGACGGGCTTGACCGCGGTCTCGGTGGTAGCGGGCCAGCCAATGGAGGCTTGAGCGACGCCAAAGGCGAGGCAGGCAGAGAGGACGGAGGCACGCATCTTGATGTTGGTGGGTTGGTTTTGGTTTGATAACGAGTGACTTAGCAGATCTGAACGAGTGATAACTGCTGTGAGTGCGATTCTGAGATGAGATGGCAGGCTGGAGAGAGAAAAAAGATGAATGAGATCGGGGCGAGTGCCCAGCCTTTAAACGGTCTCGAGGTCCATGGTGTGCTGGGGGTGATCGGGAGTGCAGGCTGGGCGATCCAATGTGAGAGGCGCCGGTCGGGTCACACCACCCCCCCCCCCCCCCCCCAGCGCAACGCCGGGGGCGCCGGGGCGTGGA
>Ga0247770_1001452_pt1 | contig 18297 bp, 16 predicted proteins | sample UWRJL136409B6_FD_179943 | JGI IMG/M metagenome (GOLD analysis project Ga0247770, IMG submission 179943) | Plant litter microbial communities from Arlington Agricultural Research Station in Wisconsin, United States - UWRJ-L136-409B-6 | ecosystem: Environmental > Terrestrial > Plant litter >... | reverse complement strand
TGCTCCCGCCGCCCGGGGGGGGGGGGGGGGGGGGGGGCATTTACCTCTTCGGTAGTAGTAGATCAAGGCAGAGATGAAGGCCAGGGTAAAGAGCGACACCAGGACGATTATGACGATGGCCCAGATAGGGATGAGCAAACGCATCCCGCCAAGACCGACATATTGACTGGAAATTCCGGCGGTACTGCTGGACGTGCCGCTTTTAGTCGAGGAACCGGACTTTCCTGTGCCACCGCCGCCATTACTGCTTGAGGAGCCACTGCTGCTCCCGCTACCACTTCCACTGCCGCTCCCTCCACTCCCACCACTGCCTCCACTGCCTCCACTTCCACCTCCTCCGCTGCCACCACTTCCGCCCCCACTGCCACCTCCGCTTCCACCTCCGCTCCCTCCACCGCCTCCACTTCCACCACCACCACCACCACCGCCGCCGCCACCGCCACCACCACCTCCTCCACCACCTCCTCCTCCCCGTGGACTGCGAGGCTCGAGTGCAGGAAAGTCGACAATCCCCGTCGCTGGCTCCCAGTGTGAAGGAGGCATAATTGATTTTGGTGCGTAGTCCTTGTGCTAGTGGACTCAAAGAATGGGGACCGATATCTTGAGAAAATTTAGATGGAGAACAATCTGGAAGTCGATGAGGCAAACGCGTAGACAATTTATTCATTTGGCCCCTGGCATGGTGGCTTGCGGCTGAGGGCGCCGCTAACGATGTTGGGATCGAGATTGGCGCTTGTCTGTCCTCCCGTCTGGGCATGCGGCCCGAGGTGGATCGACGACCCGAAAGAGGAAACGCCGTCCCGGGCCATGGGTAAGGGGTGCGGTGGCTTGGACCTGCTGCCCCTGCGGATTGCTTTCCCGAGAGAGCATTGTGCCTGTATCGTAGAATGCATCTCCGCGGCTTCTGGAAACCTTGATAGTGGCGCATATTAGGTATTTTTAACGCAGAATGCCAAGCATTTCCCTAGGGGTATGATGTTGGGAGTGAAAAAATATGTTGGACCCATTGACCTCTCTACCCCGTTCAGCTTCCAATGCCACATTTGGGTATTTCGTTTGTTGCTGTGGAACCTCGACCAGTCCGTGAAAAAATCCCCATGCAAAAGGCTAGGTGTAATAGCACTTTAAACAACATCCCCTCCCAATATCGTGGAACTCTTTTCGCCGTCAACCCAACACTATCCGATGTCAGCTGTTGGACGTAGTCCCCTTGGAGGATTGGCTATTTTTTCTGGTATCTTCTCGAAACATGGGGGTCCAATCACAGCGCCCTTTTGGGCGTTATTTCCTCGCCAATCCAGACCATTCAAAACTACCTGGTGGTGCTGGTGCCTAAACCTGGCGCCTAATGAAGTTGAGGAAACGTTTCCATGGCCCACAATCCTGTCTCCGATCACCAAACACAAGATCAGCACTGATTCCTTCGTTGGCATTCTGATCCTTCTTCAAAAATGCAGTGCACCTATTCGACTGCCTCGGCATATCCACCCTCGCCATGCTCTGTGAATCCTGCCAAGCTTCAATTGAGACAGTGGTCGGCTCTCAAAACTTGAATTATGGCTTTTGGACCGTTGAATGGACCCTTCATGAGACCCGCCTTGGTTTCTCACCTCAGTTGTCCAGGGCTGTTTTATCCGCCGCTCTGTGTAGACACACATCATTGGTCTAAGGGAAGAATGCCCAGGCCTAGAAAACTACGGCCTTCTCGAAAGTTGGCTGAAGGATGCTGGTCCGTCCACTGCTCCACAAGCGGCAGTCCCAGAAGCGTTAAAAAAGATGTTGTCGGTTCTGCCGAATTGGAATGACGGTTCGTCACCACTTCGATGTAGAATGTCCAGGTTAGGTCGTGGCAACGAACCCGCGTCGGTGAGCTCTCTGCACTCATCCGGACTACACAGATTTGTCTCTGGGGTCTTGCGTATTCGGGAACTTTGCCTTTGGGTCCTATGCTATGACGAGTTCACCAGACTGCCCGGATGTTACTCAGCCATGTACCATCGATTGGGACGAGAAAGTTTCGCACGATGTCGCTGAGCAGTGGAGAACCGCGACACAGATTGAAGGTAAAGCAAACATCCTCTTCCTGTTTGTAATCGTGTGGAAAGATGGGTCCCACGGATACTATCCATCCAAACACTACATGAACAATATTCACGACCTGATCTTGGCTCCACGAAGCGGCGACACCTTCAGCAGGATGGGCTACTTTACCGAGTGTATTCGCATTCCTACCAGCTCACCGAAACCATTGCCGTCAAGTTTGGTCGAGTTCCAAACGCCAACATAGTCGACGAGATAGACATCAACGACCCGAGGCTTTCCGAGTGGGTACAGGGCGTGACTGTCGTATGAGGAGGAGGGTGAGTTACAGACCTAGATCGGCCTAATAGACTTGCATACCTGCTGCAACAGTTCAAGTTCAGAAGGTGACACGCCACCAGGAGAGCGTGAGTCTGCTACCCAAAAGCTCCCTCCCGGCCCGACGTGTCCCGTCTCCCACACTTCCCCTACCCGAGGCTGGATTTCTGAGGGCTCTTGGCCCCCACGGTATTCCGAGGCCGTGTTCCCCACTCATCCCGAGATTTGCAAGCGGCGGCCAGAACACTCGTTGTATCTTGGCAGCATTTCCCCGCCCAACATGGTAAGATAATCGACGTTATCATTGGCAGCGCTTTGACAAGCCCGCAGGCTGGCTATGGCGCCTGTGTTGTGCTGACTGATGCAGCTGAGTGATGCGACGGTGACACAACCGAAGCGAGTGCGAGAGAGAACCATTTCTCTTGGCGGGTTCTGTCCTGGCAAATGATTGGACGACTCAACATTATACCACGGGAAATGGATGGGGGTTATGCAAGTCACCGGACTTGATGAAAGGTCCTCATGAGAAACGGGGACTAATATATCAAGGGACTTGACCCTTGAACAGTTTTACTATTGAGCATAAAGGTCACCAAATACTTGAGCTTCTCTTTCCAAGACTGAACACGCACACTCACGCCAATCAGCTTTCCACCTTCACTGTCCACTCACCAAAGATGGCTTCCAAGGCCTTCAAAGCAATCGTCGTCGGCGGCGGCCCTGTTGGGCTGACGGCAGCACACTCCCTTTCGAAAGCAAATCTTGACTTTGTTGTCCTCGAGTCCCGGCCCAAGATTGTCCTGGATGCCGGCTCCAACCTTGTCCTTCTCCCCATCGGACTGCGCGTCCTTTCCCAGCTGGGGCTCCTTCCCGCCATCGAGGCGGCAAGTTCGCCCATGAGCCGGTTCAAACGCATTGACCACGAGGGCAAAGACCTCGGCGATACCCTGTGGTTCACCCATTTCAAGGAGAAGTGAGTCCAACCCCAACACCCCCCCTTTTCTCCACCTCAGCCAAATACTCCTTTCGCCTTTTTCCATTGGCATCCTCTCCCTACACCCGACATCACTCAACCCCAACCCCAACACCGCACTAACACCCTTCCCTCCCAGCCACGGCGCCTACCCCCGCGTCATCTCCCGGCACGACCTCATGCGCATCCTCCACGACGGCCTCCCCCCCGCCGCCCAAGCCAAACTCCTCCCCTCCAAAAAAGTCACCACCGTGAGCACCTCCCCCTCGGGCGTAACCGTCACCTGCGCCGACGGCACCACCTACACGGGCACCATCCTCGTCGGCGCCGACGGCGCCCACTCCACTGTCCGCAGCCAAATGCGTTCCGCAGCCATCGCAACCTCCACCTCCTCCACCGCCCCCTTCGCGAACCCCCCGCTCAACGCGCCAGTGACCGTGACCGCGAACATGAGCGTCAACGACGAGAAGCCCTTCCTCACAAGCTACCGCTCAATGTGGATCCGGTTCCCGACGGTGCCGCCCATCGTCGCAGGCGATGCAAGCGAGACGCACGGGTATGACTGCACTTTGCAGCTCTTCGCAGGGGAGGAGACGTCCGTGATTGGAATCTATGCGCGGCTGGATAAGCCCACTCGTGACGGGGCGAGGTATACCGAGGAGGACGAGAAGGAGTTTGTGAAGCGGTGGGGGAGTTTGCCTGTTATTGCTGGTGGGGAGGGGAAGAAGGGGCCGACGATCGCGGAGGCGTATGCGAATCGCACGCAGGCGGGGATGGTGAATCTCGAGGAGGGGGTGTTGCCGCATTGGAGCTTTGATCGGATTGTGCTGGTGGGGGATGCGGCGCACAAGTTTACGCCGTCGACGGGTGCGGGGTGCAACAATGGGATTGTGGATGTGGTGGCGCTGGCGAATGAGTTGTATCATGCGTTTAGGGAGGTGAGGGATAAGGGGGATGAGAGTGCGTTCCCGGATGGGGAGGGGATTTTGAGGGCGTTTAAGGAGTATCAGGCGCAGAGGTGGGAGACGGTTAAAGAGGGGATGGATGGCGCGAGTAGAGCGACTGGGGCCGCGACGTGGGCGGATCTGACGCATAGGTTTGTGGATCGCCATGTGTTGTCGAGACAGGGGCTGGTCAAGTTCTTTGCGGACAAGTCGGCAGCGGGGGTGGCGAAGACGCCTGTTTTTGAGTATGTTGAGGGGGAGGAGACGATGGTGGGCAAGTTTCCTTGGGCGCATCCGATGAAGGGGCCGGTCGTGTGAGGGCGGACGTGGTGATGGGTTACTAATTTGTGAAGGGAGACTGATTCACACCGTGGCTTCTGTCTATTCACAACATAGGTAGTTCTACTATGCACTCTGTTAAGGTATGTTGGAATTCGTGAGGGGTAAGTTGCGAAGCTGGCTTACCCCCCGGCAATTTCAGGTTAGCTGCAACGACCGATGGAGCGTGTTATCTTGACCAAATTGACAATAGTTGTAAAAAGATTCGTAACTTCATGAACACGAATTGGGTACCTTGGACACCTATATAACAGCTTGGTAATCCGGGACAAATCTGGGTATACGAAATTTCCGTTTTTGTTCGCAGTCCTGAGCTAGAGTGAGCTAAGGTGAGCTGTAGCTGATTTTTCCTGAGCTTTCCCTAGTTCTTCCCTAAGCTAGGGTAATCCCATACGCGGCCGCTAAACAGCCTCAGAGGCCCGTTTTCGGTCCCCCCAGCTAAAGTTTCCCTTAATGTCCTATGCGGTGTCCACGATTCTGGCATATAATGGTACGTGCTGTGGGATTATACGTGGCGTCCTAGGATAGTACGCAGTATTCTGGTACCAAAACTGGGATAGTATTAGGTATGCTAGTATATTAAGTATAGTATATAATATATTAGCACTTGGAATATACAATTATATAAGAGAATGTCTATTTGCACTATAACCCCACCCACCCCCATACAGAACCCTAACCCCCACACCCTCCCACAATGCCCGGTCGCATCCACGGTCGCAATTATGACCGCGGTTCAATTCATGACCTTCAAAAGGGTCGCGCGACCGCGCCCCTTTTAGTCTTGCATTCAATCAACCACTCTTTTCCTGCGAGAGTCGACCTTTGCACGTGACCCACTCTTTGATCGAAGGAAGTCAGAGTGTAAGAAGCGATAAGAACATTAAGAAGCGAAGCCAGTCAAGATAATTCAAGTAAGCAAAGATCTTCAGTCCCCACGCTAGAGTGTTAGGTATGTGGGTTGGTTTGTTGTGCAACTTTGCACCAAATTCACTGTGCGGACCAAAGGTAAGGTTGCGCAAGCACTCAGACTGTCAAGTTACTGTCACAACAAAGCATTCTGCAAAGAGCTTCAAGAACGGTTATTTTTACGATGTAGTATTAGTTAAGCTCGACCCTTCGGCGTACTAACTTCTCCTGTGTCATCTCGCTGTCTTCTGAAACGTATGCGGTACCCAATAGGACACGTAATAATTATCATGACTATAATTAGCGGAATGTTAACCACTAGGAAGTAAAACAGCTGAAGGCTGTTGAGATATAGCACTTGGAACCGCTGCAGGGTGCGCAAGGTTCTAACGTACCCTGGAGCCTCTAGCTCCCAGTGGGACCCTCGAAGGACCTGGAGGCCTTCGAACTATACTATTCCATTATTGTATTAGTAGTAGAAGGCTGTAGAAACCTCTCACAGCTTATAATAAGTCCACTCCTCTCTTGCATCTAGTTAACAAGTAGAGCAAGAACAATTAACATTGTTCCCTCAGCACCTTAAGTAAGCTCTGCTGTTGTATCAAAGCAGTGGGCTCCGGCCAACTGTGCAGCACTTCTTCCCCTGAGTGCACTGTGACCCTTTAATACCTGTCCCGTGCGCTTCAGTCTCAATTGTGTTCACTTTTCGTTTTGGTCTCCCCGGCGGCCCAGCTGGCGCTCCAAGTGTGCGACCAATCCCGGGCTGCACCTCCACACCCATTCAGCGGTGAGGTGGTGCGCCACGGCCACTCCCGCTTGTTTCTCCTCCACTTCGGCGCTGCCACTCAGGCCAATTTTAGGGAGCGCTCAAGGTAGTCATGGTTTGTGCATACCCTGTCATGCATGCCAACCCATCACCCAAGCCCCCTCCCCGTCGCATCATCTAAGGTCCTCTCCTGTTTATTTACCGCGGGCTACTTAATAGCCGGAAGGATTCATTCAACAACTGCAGGCTGTCTTAAATCGACCATTAATCAATCACTGGTGTCCTTCTACTCCCTTTTCCCCTTCTCACTCCCCCTCAAATATCAACACCTCTCCCCATCATGGAGATGACCCTTGAAGTGACAATTACACTCCTTGCACTCATCACTGGTCTTCCGTCAACTCTCCTCATTTGTGGAGGTACATTCGACACCATCGAAGAGCCCGCCGAAGCCAAGGTTTTGGACACATGACAACCCCCCTTGAGATACCTAACTTACTGACACCTGACCATTCAGCTCCCGGCTTTGAGCTCCAGACGGCAACCAGAACGCCTATCTTCTGGCAGAACATGCCAGTGCGCCACGGTCCCCGGCGACAACCCACCCAGCAACTACTCAGCGCCTCCTTTGATATTCTTCTTGATGGCGGACCTGGTCTTCCAATGTTCTGGTCGGTAAATAATATTCGTCATGTATGATAGATTGTATTAGTTCAAGGAATATAAGAGCGTTCATTCCAGCACCGTCTTAATAACTCTGGCCGTGGGGCCTATGACATGACAGGTATTCCCAAGCCACCGCCACCGAAGCCTCGCTAATCCATTTAGAACTGATCGTAACCCCCGCCCAGAAGTCCAGCTTCCCTGGATGTGCTGGGCCTTGCTCCGCGAAGTCTGTGCCCCAGGCTGCTGTGCCTTGACCTCCAAGTTGGCACCATCAGCGAGCACACTTCCCACTGAAATGGGGCGGGTCTGGCACCACACCCCAAAATAGTCTCCTTGCTGAATGTTGGGCATCATCGCATCGCCTTGCCCATGTTGGTTGCGCCATTGAAGTTAGCGTGCAGTGCAATGGGAACGCTGACGACCGACCTCACCGCAGTCCCAGCAATGGAGCCACCACGTACTTCGTACTTTCAACGATCCGTAGTATTTTGTAAATTCTACCAACCAAGCGGTATCGTGGTAATTGACATGAATTCGCATGACTTGAATCAGCCTGTCTGAGCCAGAAAGTTGGTCTCTTAAACATTTGCGTTGCATAAAGTAAACGACGTAAAGAGAACCACACATTTAAAATGCTCCTTTTCTCTGGCGCTGCCAGTTCCCTGAAGGGTACTGCGTGTGGACTACTTCCCTGCTTAGGTAGGTACTACGCCAAATCGAGATCTGGAAGATCCCTTGTCACACGCACAGGTGCACGTATCTACACATACAGGTACCTATCTAGGGAGCTTATTAATGTTGCCAAGGCCTCAACTGCAGCATCCAGTACGTACAGTTGTCATCCCTCGACTATCAATAGGCCAACAATTCACGGCTTTCCATCCTATCAGGGCACTGGTCGGCACGCCTTGACGATTCGCAAACTGCATTAGCTTGGCGCGGGTTGAGGTCTCGCTTAACATCGAGACCCGGCAGCGGAGGGAGCCTTTTCTTACCCCGGACGGCGTCACTCTCCCCCCACCCCCTACCTTTAGAGGGTGCTGTCATCTCAGAGCTCATGCATTGGTACCTGTGATACCAAACTTCAGTAGGCTATCCAATCAAGTAAGCATAGCGCTCGCAGCCCTGTTCATTGCTTTGCCCATTCCCCGGTGCTCGGCCACTTATTGCCAGGCTATTAAGTAAGTACTATGTAAGAGAAAAAGAGTTCGGAATTGGTACCCTGTGATTGGCTTGGTGTCCGGCTGTTGAGGTATTGCACTAACAATTGCTTCCGGGTGCCCCGCTCAACACCCCTTGCCTTGGGGGCTCGGGTGTCCAGTCTGCCCACGTCAGTAGCTCGGGCACCGCTAGAAAATAAAGCTCTCATCGATTTGGGAATTTCTCAGGACAAATCTCCCAGCTTCCTCAAACTTTCTCCAACACATCTTTTTTACTTCACATAGATTTAAACCAAATTCTCTGGAAGTGTACCATTCAACACCACCACCAAAAAGCTCATCGGCATGACGATATGCAGTTCACGTAAAAAGCCCTTAAACAACTCACTGACGTTTCCTATCATTATACAACCAGCAACCATCTTTGAGCTCCAACCAGCATTCAGATCACTTTTGCGGGGTAAAATCCAAAACGGCTCCTAGAAACAGCACCCCCAACAGCAGGTTCTAAATGCTTCCTTTCAGATCGTACTATCCAATAAAGGGGTACCTCTTTCAACAATGCGGCGTATAAACAACGTGGGACTTTGCCATGTGTAATAGGAGATTGCCATTTAGAACATTTGTCTTCGCACTTTCCCCTTAAGAATCAACACATTAGGTTCATATTTTGGTATCGAAATATAAACCGGTCCCTTTCCCCTCCTGCTTACCACCCTTCAACACATTTCCAACTCCGTCAAGGGCCATTCTTCCCATATTAGCTTTGCTAGTCCAGTAGCAAGGAGCAGAATGCTCCAACTCGGAATAGTTTGCCCTCTCGTATAACCATTAAGCCCTTTGCCCGTCTTAATGGGTAGCTGTCAATGCAAGTCCTTTTATACCCCAGCCAGATTGCCCCAAAATAAAATTGGCAATAATAAAACCCTTCTCCCTCCCCCCTCACCCAAAAATACTACTCCCTATACTCCTCTCACTCCCACTACTTACATCCCTCTCCTCATCCTTCTCCATCTTTCTCCTCCCCGTCCCCGCCTCCCCGCCTTCCACGCTCCCTCGACTGTTAGGTTTAAAATATATATGGGACCAGTTCTGGACCCCCTTGGCTAAAGTTAAACCAATTCGGCAGGCTGCGGTGGAGCCTACCGAAACTGGTAATTAGGGTGAGCAAAGGTGAGCTAGCCTGAGCAAATCCTAATTAGGGACTGAGCCGAGTCTGAGCCAGGGTGAGCAACGTCACGTGCTCGAGGAACGAAAGTGGAAATTTCGTGTGCCCAGATTCGTCGCACATTACAGGAAATCTACCCGGCCACAACGGTATCCTCCAGAACAGCCTGAAACCCCAGCATCAGGCGGCAGTTATAGTCCTCCTTCGCAGCCCCTTTGAAGCCCGAAGATTCAACAAAGACCTGCCCTTGTAGTCATGTGTCGTAGCCGCGGCAGTAATCCCTTCTTTCCGCCGCCTATCCTCCTCAAATACCAGGGCTGGAAACAACCCTGACGCCAGAAGGATATCCTCCCAGACAGGAAGGAGATCAAATTCCCGAAAGTAGTCCGTCACGGAATCGTTGTCCTTATCGCGGATGTAGAGGTCGCCTCCATATTTTACAATGCTTTTTGCCGCGAAAACCGCGGCGTTGTAGTCTTTTCGGGCTCCGCGGGGTAAGTCGAAAGAAGGATTTCGCTTCCCGCGAAAGGGGATGCTAGTGCCGGCGGTAGAATGTGGTGTAGTTTGAACGACGTCAACGATACTGGACGCGACTAGGTGCAACAGGGAGAAATCTTTGTATGTCGGGCTGCAAGGATCTTTGTATACCGGGTTGCAAGGTAACAGATCGGTGCGGCAAAGTTCTTGGAACAGCCCTCTGAGAATTCTCCTGCTCCAGAACCCCTTTTCCTCCACATCCCACAGGAAAGGATGGAAGACTGGAATAAATCTGTTCTCTTCGCTGAGACAGAGGTTAAAGATGAGGAGCGCGATGCTGGTCAAGTCCAGATTCTGGGCCGAACAGTGAACAATCCAGGGTCGGATGTACCAGGGGTTCTTGGTCAGCATAGCCGTACGGCAGATTCGAGCAACCATGGCCTCGCTGTTTTTCTCCTCTGGTGGGCTGAACGACTTGTCTTGTTCTCGTATCCCCTTTAGGAGTCGGTAAGTGAGGTGAACTTCAGCCGTGCCGGTTCTGGGTCGTTTAGGCAGCAGAGCGAGATCCTCGGGCAACATACCATCCCTGTGCTGGGGTTAGCATATAACTGACCACGTAAAAAAACCTTAGGCATGAATCAGTAATCGTAGTTACTCACATGTCGGCTTCCGTCGCTCTGCATCCGACCTGGATAAGGAAGCGAGATAGCTCCAGATGGTCATAATTCGCAGCATGCTGAAGTATGAGTAATGTTAGTAAACATGCTGTTCTCATCGCGGGGACAAAGATCAGGATCGTGTCATACGTGCAGTAGCGTTCGTCCGTAGCTATTGCGGTCCAGCGGGTGGAGTGAACCCTCGGCGAACAGAGCGCGTATTGGGCCTACTTCGCCGACCTTCAACAATCCCCAGACCGGCTCGTCCCTACCTAGGACACGGAATGTTTCGAGCGATGGAAAGAGCGATGGCCATGACCGCCTGGTATCCTGACGCGACTCGTACTGGAGTATGAGACCGTTGGTGATGCCCATGCTGACGGTTAGCCAAGACATGAAGGGGGTGAATATCAGTCGTGCGATCGTGGCCCGGATTGGCAGAAGCCCGGGCAGAAAATGTTGGTGGCGGGAGATATCGAAGGACAGGGACCCGACCGGCGTGGATTTCACCCAGCTCCTAGTGTATGTCTTGACGACGTCCAAGTCGCTGGTTGCCCCTCGACCATATGGGTTGGAAACAGCACCCAAATCATCGACCTCCTCAGGCGCTTCACGGTGGCGGCGAGGAGGTTGAGACCCCGTTTCATCCATCTCAGTACCCACTTCGGCCAGAGCCCGATCCATCAAGCCCCGGATCGCCTCGAGCTCGGCCGTCGCGGTACCCTTCATTTCGGTGCTGATCTGGTGGAGGAAAGCTTCCTGGTACCGCGCCCAGGGCGGCTCAAGCGCGCCACGGAGGGTTGCAGCCAGGTTGCCATCAGAAGCGGCAGCATCTTCTTCGCACTGGACGTGGAGATGGCGTGCCATGAAGGAGCCTGAAGTATTGACCGGCTCAACTGATGTAGCGACACCTGATACGGGAGAGGGGCATTGCGTTGTATCAGAGCCAGTGGCGCTGAAGCCCGCATCCCTCAGCTCCTGGACGGTCTGTTCGATATTGGCAAGTTTGTCGAGGATGGCCTGATGATACAAATGACTATTGGCCGTCATATGCGCGGCAATGTCATGCAGCGATTGCTGGTTCTTAGTGGTGATGTGCAGAACAATCTGAGTCCGGTACCCCTGAAGCCTGTTGGCCAAGTTGTCGATGTCGCGCTTGTTCCATAGCGACTTCCAAGTGGCGCGTGCCCGAGCCCGAGTACGGGCCCCAATACCACCCCCGACCTTCCGCTGTTGCTGCGGTTGCTGCTGTTGCTGTTGCTGCTGCTGCTGCTGCTGCGGTTGCTGCGGTTCATGTTGAATAGGAACGACGCCGCATTGACGCAGTCTTGACAGCAGCGTTTTCGCCAATTCAGAGCACTCGTGGACAATGGACTGGAAGGCGATATCCTCAGGCGACTGCTGGCCGCTCGGTGTATCCTCCACTCGCTGAAGCGCGATGGCGATGTTCCTCGCTAGGACATCTAGATGGGTCGCTAGTGCCATGTGTGAGGCATTTTCGGCCGATATGGACTCAGCGGAGGAGCTGATTTCACTGAAGACCTTGACCGCTTGGGCCGAGAAATCGACCACCTGTAGGATCCCGCACGCGAGACCGAATCCTGTCACTGGCTCCATGATTTCGGCCAGGGCAAATCATCGAGATTGCTTCGCTGTATCGAGTCAGTCCAAAGCGGGGAAGCAACCACTATGATGATGGTTGCGAACATGTCAGGCTGCGCACGTGATTCTCGCTGGACTCGCTGAGGGAGGGTGTGACGGTGGCTTGCAGCTGCATGAAGGAGAATGGCCGGCAACCGTAATCACCATTTATGATTGGGTTCCCTTTTGGGGATGGCAGACTGAAGCTCGTCGTGGTTGGCGCTCATCAGCCCACGTTACCTAACTTCTCACTCATGATTGTTGCGTTTTATCCTGTCTCCCAGTCCCAGCTCCACCGAAGTGTCGTCCGACCTGTCCTGTGCACTATCCCCAGGCGAGAAGTAAACCGGTTTCGCACCCTGCTCCATCTCCCCTCTCACCGTACACGTGTCACTCCTTTGTATGAACGAAAGCTGCGAGTTGTACCTTGTCAAGAGAATCCCAAACCTGCCCAACAACCGCTGCAGCGGCCCCTTGAGCGACGGGCTGCAGGCCGCCAACATAGCAAGCAGCTGCTCCAATATCGTCCAGGTACCAATGGCTGCTCCTAGCGCCCAGGGGTCAACCTGTGGGTTGCCCCACTCTCGGACAAGAACAGCCTTGACGATGGACGCAGCGCTGGCAAAAAGACCGATGGCCATGAGGCCGCAAACGAGTATCCTCTCTCGCAGGGGACGGCGCATCCTCCACAGCACGACCATGGGCGCCAGCGAGAGGGTCATGTCGGTGGTGATGTTGATGCCCGCGCCAACGTTGGATGCGATGCGGACGGCTCCCGGACCGAAGCAGGTGGCGTCGGTGATTTCACCGGCGAGATCCCACATAGCCGCCAGGGGACGGCACTCCATGAAAATGTAGACGGTGTTGCCGATGAAGTAGGCAACTTGCAGGCCGGCGACAGCGCAGAGGAAGGCCGTCCAGAGTCTGTTGACGGGGATGCGGAGCAGCGTCAGGGCCACCGAGACTTTGATGCACGTCATGGCCGCGTTCCATACGGGGATGGCGAGGTAGGTCAGCTTCATAGTGGTGGAAGCTTCTGGGATCGAGATGCTTTCCGGCGTCATGAACAACTTGAGTTGCAGCATGACCCAGTCGGCGATGGTGAAGCACTGCAGCCGAGAGGTTAGATGTTGTCGAGTTGGCAGAGAAGCACCGAGTCGACTTACAAAGCCGAGGACGATAAAAACATCGTCCCACCCGAGCCTAACCACCGGTCGGACACGGGTGTAAACCCGGGCGGAGAACGGGACAAGACAAAGTGCCAGTAGTGGGACCGTGACACCGATACGGACTCGACCCAAGTAGGCCGCACGGTCCGAGATGGGAATGCCCGTCTTATCTGGCGACTCCATCTCTGTCGTTGACTTAAACAATCAATCAATCAAGGCGAACCGCGCGAGGAGGGGCATGGGAGGTAAATGTTCCCCGGACTCGCGCTTTGACCCTCCTCGGACAGGGTGAACCATGTTGGTGGCGCCGCTCGCCACTTCCGGGTGCGCGAGGGGGCGATTTCCACAAAACGAGTGTTGGAGGTGACTTCGTGCCCATTTACGGCAAGTGGGTGCGGTGGCGCACACCTTTTTCAACACCCACGAACGCCTCGCTGGTTTTCATTGTCCCTCATTGACGGATTTCCAAAAAAAAAATGGCGCAAATTTGGAACACGAGCGCCTGTGCGTTACTCGGAAAGGTTGCGATTTGCTAATGGTGATTTGGTTGGCTGAGACATTGGGACCGGTGAGGGGCAGGCCAGCTTAGGTACAGTGCGCAATACAGACGTGTATCCGCGCCTCATGCCGGCACGAAGCAGCGGCCGACAAAATTTTGGGCCTGGAACCAACAATATGGGGAAGGTAAATCCCAAGACTGGTGGCGTCTAATGCCGCGAACCAGAAGCCAGATGGGTGTGCATGGCCTCCCATTTCCATTGGGAGGTCAACCGATCGGATATCAGCCGCACTATCTTGTCGGTCGGTATCGCGCAGTTGTCATTCGTCCAGGCGGGAGTTGTGTCGCAGAAGAGAGCAACCCCTATTATCGAGAATACCAATTCAGGACACCTCAGTTCTTTAGAACCTTGGCATTTGCTGTGTATTAAATTAGACGGGCATGCCATGTCGAATTGTATTTGAGACACTCTTCGCCTTCTGCACATGTGCTGCATCCTGTCTACCGCATTCTGCTTGAACTTTCGCCCCAGCACAAGAGACCCCTATTTGAACAAACAAGCCAACATGATCTTCTCAAAAGCCCTCGCCACCGTCTTTGCCTTTGCTGGCACCTCGCTCGCTCAGTCACTGTCAGGCTGGTCACAGACCACCATAATGATAGGGACGAAGACGACGGTGATGTTACTGCCCACCAGCTTACCCGATCTGTCAGGGACTATCATGTCATGCACGGTAAGTCAAGGATCCGGCCCCTGAACACAACAACGCTAACGACTTTAGGCCTCATCAATCTGCGACGAGCACGCGACCTTTGGCGAGTACTCTGATGCTGGCTGCAAGGTCCCGACCACGGAGTGCATATGTGTTGCGTACAACTCGACTGGGTACGCAAGTTGCATCAAAGACAAGTGTGGTAGCAGTTGGGAGTGTATGTGGAAACCACCTCAATACAAACAGCCTGTTCAATGCTGACAACATGAACCAAAAGCGTTCCTCGACTCCAAGCTCAAGACCTGCACCGATTTCTTCAAAGTCGACCTCAGCGGCAGCACGACCTACAACGGCCCATCAGTACCCACATACACGCCCTCCTTCAACGTCACCGTTTCACCAGACGAAAAGGAAAACAAAGAGGGTGGGCTGAGCCTATCTGACAAGATCGCCCTTGGAATCGGTGTAGGGTTTGGCATTCCGACGATTATCATTGGGGTTGGTACCTTGGTTTGTGTGCGGCGGCGGAAGGCGAGGGCTGTCAGAGAGTTAACCGAGTTGGCGAAGGATGAACCGTCGCCGCAGCCGTCGCCACAGCCGTCGTTGCGGGAGAAGCCTGAGGTAGAGGCGCAGTGGCCGCTGAGGACTCATGCTTCATAGGTCTGTGATTGTTATTGCTCGATTGGTATCTAGATTGGTATCTAGGTCTTTGTAAGATAGATGGTATTTTAGTTAGTTTGGGTGGTTGAAAGAATACTTACAGCCGCGTTGCTTGACGGTGCCGAGACCGTCCCAGTCCCGAAAGGTGCAATTGTGCGATTTCAGCCCAGTCACATACAAGTTTAGACGAATCAGCCGAGTATCTTATCATGAGTACTTCTCCGCAGGGTTACTTATTGAAGTTGATGGATGAGCATGAAACAGCATAATTCCCTACCTTTAAACAAGATGAAATGTTTTGATATCAACCCCCCGCTGCTTGTTCTTAGCACTTTGCACTATCCACGGCCTAGGCAGCTCTCCAAGGATGCCAATTGAGTTAGAGGAGGAAACAAGACACTCGTCAACGACTTGGAAGGTATTGTGGGGCCGTGAGCGGAGGACGGTGGGCTGGCTAAAGCCGAGAAACACGCACACTAGGTCACCTGTACATGAATGTGAGGTTTTGGTTAGCAAGAATAGGCTCATAATAGCCGTGCGTCTTTCGTACCTGTTTCTGTGCCGGGTGGTGCGAGCCCAATAAGAAAAACTGTTTGTCCACGAAAGCTGATTGAATCAACTGCTGAATCTTCTGGCTCAATTTCAACTCTGGAGATGCTTCTAGCCCCTCCATACGTGTTGCGTCTAGGAAAAGGCTCTTCCACTGTTCGAGTGACGGTTTTTGGCCGCCATTAGCAGGCGCTGATTCTTTACAGTGTTCCATTATGGAGACTGTGTAGGCGATCTGGTCCGCGACTCCCCCCTGTCTCTGTACGACGGTCCCCAGGAGGTAGTGCGAAGCCAACGATGGAGTGTGACGCAAATGGCGAGGACATCCGACACGGTCCTTGGGCTGATAGGGTGAGCTGATGGTGGACACCACACCGTAGCTCATCCCTTGAACTGCAAGGATCCTAGCCTCAAGAGTCTTCGCGTGCGAGCATGAAAACCCCGAGTTGTTCTGCGTCGGCAGACTGCCTTTGACAGGATGGACCAAGTTTGGAACCCATGATGGGATATCGATGCGGCGGCTCGAAAGACGGCATAACCTCAAGAGACTCAGTCGGCGGGAGAATTCGAGGTTTGCACATGGATAACTGCGACGCATCCAGGCAACCGAGTGCGGCGTTGGCCCATCAGCCACATGTAACTGCCACTGAGGGAGACAGGGAGATAGAGCAACTACAGTTGTGCACACGACAGACCCATTCTGCACGTGGCACAATATACTGGAACATCATACCGAGTTCGACAGCAGACAGCTAGCCGTAGAGGGATCGCTTGCCCTCACGGGCGGAGCTTTCAGCTCCTACGGTGTAAGACAAATAATAATCATACCGAGTTCATTGCCTTTTTAGCCAACTCACTCATCGTCGTTGCCTTTCTTTTATCAACAGCGGGGCCGGACTTTCAGACAGGGTGTTTCAATCCCTAGCGGGAATATATTGAAGCCACCTCCCAATGTATACAGCCCCATAGATTCAGCCCAACCAGCGTCAGTACGACGGCGGCGACAAATGCGATCTAGAGGAACCCCAGTCCAAAAAGATTACCCGGACACAGCCCAAACTTCCGGCCGAGAGGCCGATAACGCTATATCCGATGACGACTCCTTCCCTATCTGTACCTTTAGTCCAGAGCATTTCAGAAGGGAACGACTTTTACAACTCCTAGAGCCCATTATAAACTCCACCCCACCAAGCCTCTTACTATGCGCCGGGAACAACTCATTTTGTTCCATCTACCCTGTGCGGATAGGCGAGAGCTCAAGTGCCGCGGAAACATGGCAGCAAATTCGAACTGGGTGGTACGACTTCAAGGGCCATTGGAGGAAGTACCTCCCTTGCTACCGTGTGCAGAAAGTGGAGGTTGTGAAGGTCAGAGCCTCCATCCTGACTTACGTCCTTCTTCTCGGAGCGATCTCTATTACTAACAAAATGACGGCTGTCGATCGTAGGTCGTACGGGAACGAAGCCAGAGACTCAAACCTTTTACGGCCTTTGCGAGCCAATTGATGTCCAGTCCGAAATCATCAAGCCAGAAGCATGGATGGAAGTTCACCTTCCCAATACGCAGGAAAACACCGAAGTATGCTACTATGACGGTAATGGCGTACTGCAGATATGCTGCTGTATCGACTGGTCCAACTGGTTTCCGGCGCAGCTTCCGGGACTCTCGTCGTATTACTGCGACACGAGGCTGTACGATGACAAACATCGTCCATTGTCGCGGCTCAAGCCACTTCCCTTATTATTGCGCCTATTTCATGACCCAAGAAGCGCGCCGTCTTGGGATATGTTGCCATTTGACATGGTTTATTCATAGTGGCAAGTCATCCTGGGCTGGTTTTTTTTTTTTTTACAGTGAGGAGATGGACTGATACAACCTCTACATGTCACAGGGAACTGGAACGCGAAATTGGCGTGTCCTCCCACTCAGACTGAATCTGACCCTTCATGGGTTGAGAATTGTGGAGGGCTGCTCTGGAATGTTGGACCCGAGCGGTGCAGTTATCCCTGTCACGACAACCGTTTTCTTCATCCTCGTCATAAGCACAAGATTCCTCTACGGTGACTGAGAAACGGCCTGGACTGCGGCGGGGTCTCTCGCGGCGTTAACGGCGGTTCTGTTAGCATGGACGCAGATGGCGATCAACCGCTGACGTAAAGTATGATTTCGGGATTATAGTCAACAACCCTCTCAGAACCTATCTTCTGGAGTAATAACCACCGCCATTGCTCCCCTTCCCCCTCCTCCTTTCTCCTCCATTTCTCTCCATCCCCCTTAAGACCTCACCCCAAGCTTAACCCACAACCTCTTCGGCCTCCTCACCCACCCCCCCTCCAACTCCCACCCTCCATCATCCCCCTCCAGCACAATATCATACCGATTCACCACACTCGCCACAATCTTGTAAGTCTCCACAATACCCAAATTCTTCCCCAGACAGATCCTCGCCCCCGCTCCGAAGTTGAGATCCACCACACTCCTTTGCTCGCGTAGGCGGTTGTTGAATGTGTCGGTGTCCTCGTTCGGGAGGCGCAGCCAGCGCTCGGGACGGAAGGATTCAGGGTCGGGCGAGAAGATGGTGGGGTTGCGCCCGGTGATGTACGGGTTGATGCCGATTGCGGTGCGGGGGGGGAGGACGGTGCCGTTGGGG
>Ga0247770_1001451_pt1 | contig 18313 bp, 24 predicted proteins | sample UWRJL136409B6_FD_179943 | JGI IMG/M metagenome (GOLD analysis project Ga0247770, IMG submission 179943) | Plant litter microbial communities from Arlington Agricultural Research Station in Wisconsin, United States - UWRJ-L136-409B-6 | ecosystem: Environmental > Terrestrial > Plant litter >... | reverse complement strand
CCCCCCCCACGTGGCTAGCTCTGCAAGACTTCCAGAACAAAATTAGCGAATTGTCGTCCCAACTTGTGAGACAGCCACCCAGAGGCTTTAAGATTGGATTCCCAAGAGCGCTAGTCCGGGACGTCTCGTCACACCCTTGTAAATGTGCAAGACGGGGCGTAACGCGAGCTGGCAGACTGTTGACTGGAGAACTCTGACTCGCTGGAATCCTCGGGCCGCTCGGACGAGCGACGTGGCGACGCAAGCCAGGATCGCAGAGACCACTTGACGGGGGGTGTCAATGTCAGGCTCTGGCAGGGGGGGCTGCTCATTTCGGCAGAGCTCTGGCACTCGTTGTTGATGAGCGCGACCTCGTCGAGCCCCTCCAGGGTCCCTGAAACTGCACTTCTGTGTAATAATGGAAATTTTTCGCCGCGCCGTTCATGTGTTTTGCTGTGGGTATTTGCTGCGGGTTTATATGTATGTGCTGCATGCATGCACGCTCTGAAAAGCTTTGCAATCCCTCGTCCATTTCCGTCAAGCATGTGGGATCGCGCTGCTCTTCGCCATGGCCCAGCACCCTCCGCCCCCACCAGACGCAATAATTCAGCAGCACGGCACACCACAGCCTGAGCACGGGACCAATTTCAACCTTGATCCCGGGCTGTTGGATGGAGGGTTTGCTTTCTCTGGTGTCACTCCCGGCTACTGCCTCTCCGGTGCCGTTGACGAGGCACATGCACATGCGGTCAACACGGGTGTGTTCGCCCCACCGGCGGGATTGGGTGTGGTGTCGTACCCGACCGCGGGGGATCATCATTTGCCCACCGAGTCAAATCTAATGGCACACAAAGCATTGGATTTTAGTCCCAATCTCATGTCGCAACAGACCTTGTTCTACGCGGCTGGATCGCGGACCTGGACGCCCCCTGAGGAGTGGCAGTGCCCCGACACCACCTTCCTCCCAGGCTCTTACCCGCTTGCCGCCGATAACAACCAGGTCGTGGTTGATGGACAGGGGCCCGCCATTCTCCAGTCACCGCCATCCATCGTAATCGGTGTGCCGGTCACGTCTCTTGCGCCCTATCACCAGCACCAACAGCAGCAGCAACAGCAGCAACAGCAGCAACAGCAGCAACAGCAGCAACAGCAGCAACAGCAGCAACAGCAGACGCACTCGGTTGCCCAGCCAATAATACCTGGGCACGGCGGGCTCAAACATCGATTGCAACAGTTGCGTAGAGGAGGTTCCAGCTCCTCGGAGCGGGTCCAGGATGGCCTTACCTGCTGGCGATGCAGAGCTAGTCACACGGGCGTGGGTACATCCGAGTTCCCGCATCACACCCCTTTACGAGTTCAAGATTGCTAACATGCATAACAAAACGCAGTGCGATACCGACGTCCCCTGCGGACGGTGCAGGAACTCTTCAGAGCCTGCGGCCATCCCCTGCGAGCGCGGGTTGGTCTGCGTCGTGACCGGCCGGTCGGGAATCTGCCACCTCCCACCCAAGTCGTCGCGGCCGAAACTCCCGCCCGCTCTCGGCAAGCCCGACGAATGCATCCGAGGTGCGCGATGGCGGCGGCAGAAAATGGTTGACAGACTCGTACGCTCCTGCCGCTCGGATCCGACCTCATCGGGGAACCAAAACGACTCGGCCCTACTATGCAGCGTCCTATTCAAAGTTGTCAAGGCTAAGGTCCAAGAAGCCAAGGTGATGCGGCCGTTTGAGGTGACGGGTCTAATCCAACCAGACGATGCCCACTGCGAAGTCATCATCAGCATCTTGTGGGAGCTGGAGGACAACCTTGACGCCGCCCGGCTGCTGGACATCGGGTCCGTGGCCGACCTGGCGGCCCTGCTCGAGACTGCCTCGCAGTGTGAGATCGCGTGGGGCCGCGCCAACAACAAGGTGCGCATCGTGTATATCGCTCTGCAATGCTTGCGGTCTTGCCTGGAAGCCGTGCGACTCTTGGTCGCCGGCGCCCTACCCACCACCTCCCCGCCCCCTGTCGGCGCCGCCGACGAGATCCACGCGCACTGCGCCCAGGCCAACGAGTGCATCGTGCCCGGCCTGCGTAACCTCGGCAAGTACGCGCCACGGTACGTCGAGGTGCTGACTACGGAGCTCTTCTCGCGGAGCAACGACCGGTCCCACAACTGGCTCCTGGTGTTTTACAGCCTGTGCATCCAGGGCTACGTCCGTCGCGGTCTCATGTTGTTGGAGGAGAAGCGCCGTTCCCTAATGCCGGGACCGGGACCGGGAACGATGCAGCCGGACAGCAGCAGTGCTCGCCAATACTTGCAAAAGGCCGTGTGTCTCTTTGGACACATCTCGGAGCGGGGCAAGGGCAAGCTAGGCAAGAAGATCCGCGAGGCGCGCGCGAAGCCTAGCGCGTACGCGCACCTCCACCTATCACCGCATCCTACCCGGCCCGGCGGCGGCGGCAGCTGGGAGACGTGGCACGAGGAGGGGTTCCTCGAGTACCTCGCCAGAGTTTTTGAGCTCCCTCCCTCACCATCCTACACACGCCAACCTAGTAGTGCGCAACCACATCACCGCGCTGCTGCTGGTGCCCTACTCGTTCCTGGCGCTGGTCCTAGCAATTGGGGCATGATGGAGACTGCGCAGGTGCAGATGCAGGCGGAAATGGCTGTGAGCGGCGGCGGCAGCGGCAGCAGCGGCATCTGGGCCAACATGGGCTGCTGGAACCCCTCCCCGCCGCCGCCAAGCAACATTTCCGTGCCCTCCTTCTACTCCATGACAACGACGGGCCAAGGAGATTACACACCCGGGCCCAATACTCGAGGGTGGATGACTCCCTCGATAATGTCATTGTCGACCGCGACCATGGACGATGATAGCATGACGGATAGCAACATTGATTTCGAGTGGGAATATGGCGCTACTAATACTAATTAATATAGGGGCTGGAATAAACAAAAACGGATACATAAGGGCCAAAAGGAGGGGCGGCGGAAACGGAAAAACATAGGTCATACTTGTTCATGGATGGGAGTAGGTCGGCGGCGGGTTGTAGATTCGTTTAGTTTTAATACCCGGTGACTTTGGTTTGTGATTTCCATCAGACTTCCTAATACGTCAGGCAAAAGATTTGAACAAACGCGGGCAGTTTTCTCAGGCCGCTGGAATGTTGATGGAGTTTGTGTGCTACGCGCCTTGATCATGTTATTATCAAACTTCAGCGTGGGTGCTCTTTCATCATGGGGAATCATGACAGCTGGGACGATTGAAGTAGGCAGTTGGGCCATCCGAGTTGAACCGTACCGTGCATGTTCCAACCAAGATGCTTTCTGTGATCCATTCGAAAGCGCCCGTGGGGAATATCTGACAAGCTCTTCGGTGGTTATTGTAGTGAGGATCCTGTGAGGGGAGTGATTGAGAGGAAGGAGGTGGGGTATACGATTTCGAGGGAGGATGTGGGGAGGTGGATTTGGGATAGTGCTTTGGGTATTAATAGGGGGAAGTAGACTGGGAGGGTTGCTAGTATTGCTCACTGAGTATTGGGTTTGCCAAGTTTGGGTGAGATGAAGGAGTAGGAGTGGAGTTGACATGAGTTGAGCTGGGGAGTAACTTGGCAAGGTGTTGACGATAACCACAACCACCTGCATTATTTTGCCATTTTTCCTTATTTCCCTTTCTTTTTGAAAAGAACTCTTCATAGAATTTAAATGTCCAATCAGTGAAACGTAAAGAATACGCCAGCTTAACACTTCGGCGTGCTATCCTTGTGTTATCTTACGTAACACAAGCTGCCGAGAACTCTAAGTTAAGTAAACTCCTGATGTCAAATCCGACAACTTGGTTGATGGGTACTGTTCCCGAACGGAACTGGATTCCACGATGTGCACTGACAGAACGATCCCAAACAAGACTGCTAAAGAATGCCCGAGTCATTCCATTAACGGGATTGCCCAATCAAAAGGCCTTCCAGCGCATACACCACCCTGAGACATCGTCCATGTAAGTAAGAAATCTGACAGGTACCAAGCCCCTGAAATACCCCTGAAACGGAGTCCCTTCCCCTTTGTTTATCAAGCGGAATCGCGCATATGGACATTTTCAAAAGCCAAATGGAACTGCAGTCCACAGCGCTGACTTCTTAGCAATGCTGTCAGAATTTAGCAATCGCCAACGTCCCGTTACCGCCCGTTAGTAGGACCCCGATCCATTCAGGAATATTCGAGTCGCCCAATCGCCGAGACAATCGCCAACGTTGGCTGAGTGGCTCAGAAACGCCTGCTTCAGCGAGTATTAATTGCGCCATTCTCCTGACCTGAGCCTTCAAGTGGCCACGGCCAGCGGTATCTTCGTTACAGCACCAATCGGCTAGGAAGCTCTCCTTCAAAGGAGAGAGCTTCTGGTATTATACCCTGCCCCCTGCCTTGGAAGTTACCCCATAGAGGCGGCCATGAAGCGTTGACTGCTCGATGCCGTTATGAGCCGTTGCCTCGCGCTGATTAGTGCCGGAGTTGACTTCATCGATTGCTGACTTAATACTTGACTCATGAACAGTGATTCCCTCCATTTCGGTGTGGTTTGAAGCAAAAATGTGGGAGTTGTGGTGGTTGGAATTAACAGGGTTGTCATTTGTTGATGCTGGAGATTGTGATCGGCAATGGGGCCGATCGGTTGTGGGGACACGGCTTCCAGGGTTTTGTAAGTTTGTAAGAGGTGTAAGTGCGAGATTTAGGGGGCAGAAATCTAACTCATGTAAAGTAAGACGGACATAAGACTGTTAGTTTCAAACATGGGACACGTTTTTGGCCATCTTTATATATGGGACCATTTCTGGGCCGCCTTGGCTCGAGTTGAAGCGATTCGAACGCTGTGGCGCACTGTGCTGAAAATGGTAATTAGGGTAAGCAAAGGTGAGCCAGCCCTAAATAAATCCTAATTAGGGACTGAGCCGAGCCTAAGCCGGGGTGAGTAACGTTACGTGCGCGAGATACGAAAAAGGAAATGTTGTGTGCCCAGATTCGTCGCACATTACATGAGATACGAAAGATTCGAGAACCCCGCAGCTTTCACTATCAAGCGATGGGAGAGCAATGAGGGCCGACTATTTTCGCTGCATGCTAAGACGCTTGACAGTGCTGGCGAACCCCGTGCCGAGGACGGAGGGAGTGACGAAGGCCTGCTGCAGAGCGTCAATTCGGGCACGATGGTGGAGCGCTTGCCGATGGGACGGCTGCCCAGATCGACTTGACCATAGCGCCATGCATGGTCAGGATCGGCGATGGCCGAGATGACTTGACCAGAATCAAGATCATATCAAAGGGGTCGGTGACTGTATTCACGTAGGCGGCCAGGTATCTTCAATTGGAACGACAAGAGTTTGTCTACATCGACCTTGAGGGGTGAAGTTAGGGGGTCCGCTTGACTCACCTATGCTTGCCTTTCCGCAGACCAGGATCGCCTTCCTGGTGGCTACATTTCTCATGGCTATGCGGCCAATAGTTGCATTCAGTACGATCGCTCACATTCGCGACTCGGACAGTACAGCTCAAGTACATGTTTCCCGCAAATTCACCTCTGTTCATGGAGGGCGGGTCTCCGAATCTGGACGCAAGGGTTACCGATTCTGGAGCGAAGTGCGCGCCGCAATATCCGCATCGCTAGATGCACTCCCCGATGAAGCTGCACTTCCCCAAGCCTGATAGGGATTTGTCAGAAGCACTGCACACTGGATTCGGTGGGTTTGAAGGGGTTGCAACTGCTTGATTGTATTGCTTCTGGAACTCCGTCCTGTGGCTCTGGCTTCCAGATAGAGCCCCTGAACCCTCTTTTCTTCTGACAGGTGGTGTTGACATACTTAGGGGTGGAGGTTATTAGTATCCTGATCAAGTGATACAACATGGAATCCTCCCTCTACAGCCTCGACCCCGATCTACCAACCTTTCTTAAATAATCATTTCACAACCGTGAAAAATAGATTAGGGTCCATAAGAGTGACGGGAGGCGGACATCGGTCCCCAGTAGTGCACCTAGGCATGTTTAAGTTAACATGTGTGACCGAGGGAAAGCATCATCCTTTTAGGTCAAAACCAATAGTCTCATAGTCATATTATGTAGGTTTAAAAGACGTTACATCCCATAAGGTTCTGAAAAACTACCCCTCACTATCCCTATGTGAGTTAACCCTTTTGTGTTTGATGTTGCGATCAAAAGACTCCGTGTCTTGCTAAGTTTCGCAAGGCGTTTAGTTTCTTTATCTCCAGGGTCTGCACTCTCTCCAGGTTACGGATCCTATCCGAAAGCTCGGGCAGGCGCGCATGGTAGAGGCCCATAATAGCAGGTCTGGGGGTAGTTTGGAGATGAGACAGAGAAGCCGGTAATCAGAGCATTATAATAACATGCAGCACTTATACCGAGAAATTAAGAACCATCGGGGCCATTCTGGTTAAATGAAAGCGGGAGAGAGCGTATCTGATTGTAATAGCGTCCTGAAACGAGAAACAGGAGCCTCTCCGAAATGTTAAAGACACGAAATATATTACTTCAAAAAATACGCGGCTAGGACTTGTTCGCCGAAACTATTCTCTTCTGAGGGTGGAGGGCCTAATCTCCGAGAGTTCCATGTATGCAGCGCTCACATCCACCTCATGTGATCTAATGGTCACATGCGACTGCTTGGCACACCTAGAAAGGGACGAGAAGGATGGGTGCAGGTACGACAGCCTTTGGACCTTAGCGATAAAACACCTAGGGGAGATGAAATCGGTTAAGACCAGTAAGGATTTCTCTTAGAAGAGTTCAGCAACATTGACACGCTACGCATCAGACATACGCGAGCCTAGAGATTGGGAGGAGCAGGGGCAATGGCGCTCAATAGGTTCTGGAGGAGCTTGGGATGAAACTATCTGCTTCGAGGAAACCCCCAACTCACAACTGGAGAGCGCGCCGAGGGGGTGATTTGGGAAGGATTCTCCCTAATGTGGGAGATGTCACACTTATACTCCGTGCTAGGGTTATACGAATACGTAGACAGACCAATACAAAATACATCAGCTAAAGATGACGGCTCCGTTGTCATGTTATTCACTATTAGCGCCAAGTATTATACCCCGCGCATTCGCACCTGGCTTTCCAGCGGATCATCCGCAGCACCGAGACAACACACCATATCCCCATCTCCAGCACCACCTAGCCATCAAATTTTCTCGGACTGGAGAGTAGCGCTTGTTTGCGTAAAAGCTCAACAATAGCCTCATGGCCATTCTCTGCGGCCCGCGACAGCGGTGTCTGGTCATTATTACCCTTCGACTCGATATCAGCACCCTTGTCGAGCAGTAGTTTCACAACACCCTTATGGCCTTTCGCTGCGGCCCACGACAGCGGTGTCTGGCCATTGTTATCCTTCAACTCGATATCAGCACCCTTATCGAGCAGTAGTTTCACAACAGCCTCGTTGTCATTCTCTGCGGCCCACGACAGCGGTGTCTGGCCATTGTTATCCTTCGACTCGATATCAGCACCCTTATCGAGCAGTAGTTTCACAACAGCCTTGTGGCCATTCTTTGCGGCCCATAACAGCGGTGTCCGGCCATTGTTATCCTCCGACTTGATATTAGCACCCTTGTCGAGCAGTAGTTTCACAACAGCCTCGTTATCATTCTCTGCGGCCCACGACAGCAGTGTCTGGCCATTGTTATCCTTCGACTCGATATTAGCACCCTTGTCAAGCAGTAGTTTCACAACAGCCTTATGGCCATTCTTTGCGGCCCATAACAGCGGTGTCCGGCTATTGTTATCCTCCGACTTGATATTAGCACCCTTGTCGAGCAGTAGTTTCACAACAGCCTCGTTGCCTTTCTCTGCGGCCCACAATAGCGGTGTCTGGCGATTGTTATCCTTCGACTCGATATCAGCACCCTTGTCGAGCAGTAGTTTCACAACAGCCTTGTGGCTATTCTTTGCGGCCCATAACAGCGGTGTCCGGCTATTGTTATCCTTCGACTCAATATCAGCACCCTTGTCGAGCAGTAGTTTCACAACATTCTCGTGGCCATTCTTTGCGGCCCATAACAGCGGTGTCTGGTTATAAAGTTCATCCTTCGGCTCGATATCAGCACCCTTGTCGAGCAGTAGTTTCACAACATTCTCGTGGCCATTCTTTGCGGCCCACAGCAGCGGTGTCCAGCCACTGTTATCCTTCGACTCAATAGCGAGGCCCAGTTCAAGTAATAGCTCAACAACAGACTGGTGGCCCGCGTATACTGCATCAAACAACAGTAACTGACTCTCACTGCCGTTTGATTCCACAGTTACAGTTTTCCGTCTCCCTAGTTGCCGTATCAGACTCCGCATTGCAGTTTGATGATCTGAAACGTAAAGGATGTGCCGCGTCCAATAAGACCTTGCATACGAGACGAACTGGAACTGGTCCGCTGAGGGCGATATGAGATGCCCGCCTGCTTCCGCGAGTACTTTGCCGACATCAAACCCAGGCTTTCTCCGCAATTCCAGAAGCTTTAGAGCGAGCCGTCCAACATTGTTTCATGCGCCCATCGATTGGACAACCTTGCGGGGTACCGCCTCAGCCAGCCCTCGAAGCTGTGGGGTCACCACAGTGGAAACCTGGTTGTCGAAGACGCCGTAGTTGAGGTAGGTGACAATGATGTCTCCCATCGTTCTATTCGCCTCCTCATATGTGAATATCGCGGTAGCGGAATCGGAGCCTTGGAATCTGCCAAGGAGAAATTGCTTGAAACTCTGGTGAACCAATCGCACTGTCGCGTCCTCCTCATCGACAGTGAGAAGACACCCGCAGCAGGCCAACGCCGAATTCACATTGTTGAGGAGCCGTGCCGGGTTCCAGTCGGCATTGCCTGGGGCGACGCTCAGGGCTTCCCGAAGGTCCTCAGCCGTTAAGGGCCGATGAGCCGCCGTGACAAGCTGGAGAATCCGGGTCTGGCGATCGACCCCCAATTCTCCTAGCTTCTGCATGAGACGAAGGAAGGTCTGTGAGAGATCTTTTGGGAGGTCCGACAGCGCTTGGCGAACTGTCTCGTCCGTCTCTGCGGCGCGTAAGGATTCGATTTGAAGAACCACCCAGAGAAACATTCCATGGGCACCTTGCACAAGAGCGTCCTCTATCTCAAGGATGAGTGTAGGGTCCCCAATCGTCAGCTTTTCGGATTCTATGCGAGCCGCCAGTTCTGCGCAGACAAAGGCCCTAATGTCGGGATTTTCCTCAGGAATCGCGATGGTGATCTGTTTGGTAAGCTGTCCCAGATTCAATCTTGAGACGCTGCCGGCCTCCAGTCTTGACGAAAGACAGACAAGTAGTGTGAATCCGCGCTGGAATATCCCGAGTTGTTCAACCAATGTATGGGCCTCAGACGCGTCACATTCATCTGACCCGTCCAACACAAAAAAGGCGGCAAACTTAGGCGGGAGCACGCGCCGAAGCATGCTGACCGTCCGTTCGGGATCCTCAACTGAGGTGGTCTCATCGATGAATTCCCCCAGTGTGCTGAGGTCTGGAATGGAGCTCAGTAATTGTCGAACTAAAGAGCCAATGACCGTGCTTGCTTTCAAGCTCTCGGAGATATCGTGCCGGCAGAAGAAGTACGCCACCGGGCATTTCGAACTCTTGGTGTCCAGGTTAAGATCGTCGATGATATTAGCCAGAATGACCGACTTTCCAGACCCTAGCTTCCCAGTACACGTCAGGGTACAAGAATCCACTCCAGCCTTCCAATTTTGATAGCCGGGCATCTGCTTAAGCAGGGTTGTACTGCCAGCTTTTCGAATCTGCCTCCACGTGTTCTGATGATCGTACGTAGAGTAGGCATTGAGGATGCGGATACGCGCCTTTTGCCTATGGCGGCGCGACTCGTGTTCGGAGTGCCGCTGCAAAAACCCGAAGCCAGAGCTCTGCTTCTTGATGGCCCGGCCCATCAGTAGCATCACTTCCTCCTTGATTGAGTTGGACCACTGGGCGAACTCTGACTGGAAATTCTTCAGGTCGGACTCGCTCGGGAAGGAGAGTAGCTGCCCCAAGACTGATTTTTTGGACATTTTCAGTACATGGTGGCAGAAATTGACGATGACGATAAAATATTCGGAAAGTTGCCGCTTCAGGTTACTGGAACGGGGATAAAGCACGGCCATCTCTTGGTAGCGGGGAGCGGACTGGCCCGCGACCATCAGAAAGGCCGATATCTTCTCTAGGTAGGAAGACAGGTTGACAACTGACTGTGTAAAGCATTAGCGAGAGCGGCAGGACAAGGCAGGAAGAGACCGACAAGTAGAGTCATGCGCACGAGCGACCAGATGCCACAGGCGGCAATGTTTTGGGAAGCCCCGACGATGACGTCTCCGAGCGCCGCAAATTGTTGGATCGCTTGAAGTATGTTGGTTAGGCGAGGTCCGAAGCATCGCCCGCCGCCCGTCTTCGCGGCCGCGCGTCGGTCAATCTCAGCGGTGAGTCGCATGACATCGCTCGTGTCCGGGGGTGATTTGGATAAGCTAGTCCTGTCGGCGCGGAGAGCAGCCTTTTGCTCGGCAGAAAGGTCGGCATCAAACTGCGAAATCGCCTGTGCTAGGCGGATTTCAGCCTTTAGCGGCGCGGCTTTTGATAGCGCAGAAGACATGATATGGCGGCTCTCAAAAGGAGCTGTAGAAACCGGGATTGAGGAGAGATGAGATGCAGACCCCTTATCACTACGAAATGGCTTAGGCATCCATTGGGCCAGGTTCTTGGCACGCCTTCCCTCTTTTATTGGGAGAGCCTCACGCGAGCTGAAAAGGAGCCCTGAAAAATGTTTCTCCGAAGCCCCACATTATTTTTTCAGATCGAGAGGACATCTGGGAGGCTAGTGGTCCTCAACCAGTCAGAAGCTTGCATGCAAGTATTCGGGCTTGGTACCATGGTGGTGCATCTGAGAGGCATTTTACCTGCTGTGTGGCTGGGCCTTGCTCATCAACAAAACGACGATTACCACAGGGCAAGGAAAGACAGGCAAAGAAAACAATGCAGCGACCCTTCTAGTTTCTGCTGCGCTTGACTTGACGTCCCCGATTCCCATGCAACGGTTCTCTTCCAGTCCATCCGCAACACTGACATAAATGAAACATGCACAACTACCCAAGATATGTGCTCGCTAGTGCAGTGTATTTCAACATCAGGGGCAACACCGGGAGAGAGTGTCGTCAGTGAGGTGCTTCTTGACACGGTCAAGATTAAAGACAAGACGCAACACCGGATAAAGATGTCCAAGATTGAAATGGACGACAAATCGAAGCAACTTTATACCATCAAATCTTTTGACGAGCTCCGGCGTAACACTGGCCTTTCAACTAAGTACAAGTTAGAGCTCACCATCCGGCTGAGCCTCGCTATCCTGCAGCTTTGGGAAACACCCTGGGTCAGCGAGTCCTGGACGTGGAACGACATGTACGTGACGATGACGGAAGTGTCCATTCCGAATGAGAGCCTGAATCACAGAGACGACATCGAGAGGGCCGAGTCATCATTGGTGTTTATATTCCATAGGATAATTTTCTCAATAACATACGACAGCGGGGCATTGTCAGCATCACGACCGTATTGGCGGCCCTGAGAGTGGTAGTTATCCTGGACGAGGAACCGGCAATGACGAAGTTAGGCTTGGCGTTGATCGAGTTAGCAATGGGCAGGTCTATCCAGGAGATGAAGGAAGAGTATAACTTGAATGATATGTCGGAGAGCGACATAGCTATCATTTGCACGGCTAGGAAGCTGATCGGGGATAGAAAGATACGCTCTCAGGCAGGCGCAGACTACGAGAGGGTTGTGGATATTTGTCTAAACAGGCGGTTTGTGGACAGCAGGGGAATTCCGATGAGTCTTTGGTCGAAGCATGAGTCGTTTCTGTCGACCTTCAGGGACAACATTTTCAAGCCCTTGTATTTGATGTGGAGGAATTATTGAGAAGGGTGGTACTATGTAAACTCGGTCTCTGTCAATTTGACGATACGCTGCCTACGGATGAAGGTCGATACACAGGGCCATTCTGCTGCAGGTATTGTGGGCGCGAAAGAGGAGAAACAGAACTGACACGATCTATAGGTCTTTGCTAGACACTCTCCTTCCCCGGCCTCTCAGACTTGGAATCGTCAGCCTCCTTCTTCAAAAGAGGGCTGTTCTTCATCAACATACTCGAAGGATCAGCTCCCAGAATGAGGCCTAGCACAAGATAAAACACCCCTCGGACGGCACCAAGATAAACGCCAGTGATCTCGCGCTGTGCCTCTGAGGACAGGTCTCCAGCTCGTCCACAACTCTGTAGGACTCGCTCCAGCATCTCATCGTCGCCTCTCCCTGCGTTCCACAACAAGATCCCTTGCAGCCCCGCGAGCGAATTCTTCTGGAAGATTGCAGTCGCCACAACGATGCCCACGGCGAAACCAACCGACATGATGGCGCCCGACGCCGCCTGCACGTCCGCCTGACGCTTCTTGTCTACCAACGTCAGTAACCGTATAAGCCGCGTGATCCACGACGGCCCCCCGATGCGGCTGAGAACGGACGGCACCAGGACTGCGTCCAAGGCAATGACGGGGGCCTGGATCAGAAAGGCCCATCGCCAGTCGATAGCATCGCTCACGGCGCCGTAGCAGATGTTTCCCACGCCTTCGATTACGAGCCGCCTGCGGAGCGGTATGTCCCCGGTCTTGTCTTCGTCATTATAAGAGCAAGCCTGCTTGTGATGCCATTTGCATTTACAATTTTGATCTTGCTTATCATTGGTTCTTGGTGCAGGCCATTTCAGGGATAGCGGGTGCTAACACACCGTTAAACCGAACCGGCATCGGGGTTCACAGCCCGAATCTACAGGGATGCCTCTGCAGTACGCGCGGCACCTGGCTGCAGGATGGCACACTGTCATGCACAGCTCCGACGACTACATATCAACTGACAGGGATCATTGAGTTGTCGAGTTTCATTGCTTCTTCTCACCATTATTATAACCCCGCCTGCCCACCTGTTTCTATTTTCCCGCCTTTTGAAAATTTCCATTTGTTCCATAACGTGAAGCCCGGAACGCCGCTGGGGCCAAGATGTCTGATTCACAGGCCGACTCAGCAGGGGTGATGAACGAGGAGACAAAATGGTCTAGCGGTCATGAGGAGACGATCAGGAAGACATCCAAGGACGGCATCATCCTCATCCCTCAGCCATCGGCAGATCCACGAGACCCGCTGGTACGTGTTCTACAACGAGTTACATGGCACCCCCGAGAACTGATTCTTCTTTTAGAACTGGCCTACCTCCAAAAAGGCGACAGTTCTCGCAACACTGTTTCTCGCCCTGTTCGTCGGGTTCTCGGCACCATTTTGCGGGCAACTGAACATCCAACAACAGGCGGTCCTCTATGGGAAGACCCCCGTTCAGATTACCTATTTTGTAAGATTTGCTTCAGCCTTTTCACGCGCTTTGGCGGGCTAACGGCGATTTTTGCAATTGTAGAATTCGGCTGCCTCAGCCGGATTGGCAACAGGGGGCTACCTCTGGTGGCCTCTTTCCAATAAGTTCGGACGGTCTTCGGTCATCTTCTGGACACTGCTCGGCCAACTTGCCTCGCAAATATGGGCCCCGATGATGACAAAGCCCGACCAGTACGGCCCGTATCTCGCGTCGCGGTACTTCTCGGCTTTCTTCGGCGTGACTGTGAGCGTTCTGGGTCCGAGGTATTTGGTCGACATGTTCTTTCTGCACCAGAGAGGCCGAGCGTTTACCATTCTCCATCTGGCCTTGAACTTTGGCGCATCCGCTGGGCCGACCTTTGCAGGCTTCGTTGCCGCAAATGCATACTGGCCTGTCGAGTATTGGTGGTCAGTGGGCTTGACGGGCCTCGCCATCGTCGTTGTTTTTACCTTCCTCGAGGAGACGAACTACGACCGCAGCGAAGGCGCCATCAACCGCATCAAACCGGAAAGTTGGCTCAAGGACCGCTTCGAAACGTTCTTCCCAGGGACCAAAGTGGCATCCCCGATATCATGGACGGACACGCTCAAAATCGCCGCCACGCCATTCAAAATTGCCGTTGCGCCGGTACTTCTTATTATCGCGGGCTTTGATATGATCAGCTTCGGATTTTACGTCGCTCTCAACGCACTCACCCCTGTCTGGCTTCAACTCCCTATCAAAGCGGGAGGGATATATGGCTTCAATGTCACCCAAAATGCTGCGTGTAAGCCCGTCTTACCTGCACGGTTCTTTTCCATGCACTGTATCGCTAACCCCCAACTTTTAGTCACCTTTCATCACTGGATCGCCTTCATAATCGGCCTTGCATACGGCCACTTCTTCAGCGACCGAATACCGCTGTGGCTAGTGGCGCGCAACAAAGACGGCGTGTGGCAGCCTGAGTACCGACTCTACGCGCTCTGGCCAACTAACTTTGTCCTGATGCCCCTTGGTCTCGGGCTGGTCGGCTGCGCTATGCAATACCGGCTCCACTGGGTTGTCATGGCGCTGGCACAGCTGTTTGTCACGATTGGCTCGCTGGTCAGCATCCCCATCACCGTCAACTACATCTGCGAGTGCTTCAGGACGCACACGGTTGAGGCGACCCTGGTTTTGAACTCCATGCGTCTTTTCCTCGGGCTGTCAATCAACTTCTACATCAATCCCTGGATTGATGCCGTGGGTGTTGGCTGGGTTTATGGGATGATGGCGTTTTTCAGTCTGTTCGCGTTCATGTTTCTCGTGGCTTTGATGGTTTGGGGTCATGCGATTCGTAGCGTTACCCCGTTCCACACTGCCGCTTCAGAAGAGGGGCAGCATGTTCTGCGGAAACGACTGGATGACCATGGGTTCTGAAGCGGGACCAGTGTCAGTGCCTGGAGGGTTGCGAGGAAGGATGTCCATGCTTGTTACACGGCAGCTTTTCCGTCCCAAGGGGGGAACCTGGTCAACTGACCATTCTCACACCATCAAGCAAACCGTGCGGCACGGCTCAGATGCCGGCAGTTACAGCTTATTCCAGTGCTATATCCGAGTGGTAATCGAGTTTTCGCTCACACCGATCGGCCACAAATTCCCAAACGGTTTCCCCTGAATAACTCGGTCGTTACCCGACGTCCTTTGTATCTTGGCACCTTGGCAGGGCTGTATCTTTGACTTCATCCTCCTAATTTGACTTACACAAGCAGCACACAATTGAGGCGATGCCCTTCCTCAGAACATCATCTCCTTCTAACCTCGCAATGATTGGATCCCGCGATCGCTCGGTCGGGTGGTACGATCCGCCCATCACGTCAGTCAACCAACCCGTTCGCGAGCTCCTCGAGAAGTACAGTCTCGTGCCACCTGATGAGGTCATCCCTCGGATCATCAAAACAGTAACCCCCTTTTTTTTCAACACACCTGTTATTTTCTGCAACCTAACACCTAACCTCACCATCCAGCGCGACACAATCTGGGATGTCTTCCCCTGGCCGTGCGTCGGCCAATTCCGTTTCCTCGACCTCTCCATGAGCCGAAACCCAGCATACGCCCAGATCCTCGACCGACTCAAACACAAGCAGGATCGCATCCTCGACGTGGGGTGCTGCCTCGCCCAAGATCTCCGCAAACTTGCCTACGACGGTGCTCCCGCCTCATCGCTGTTCGGCCTCGAAAAGCAGGCCGAATTCATCTCCATCGGGTACGACTTCTTCGGGGACAGGGAGACCTTATCCGACGCGACATTCATCAATGCGGATCTCTTTGACCGGGAGAATGAGGAGGTTTGCAAGGCTGTAGGAACGTTTGGGATAGTCAACCTAGGAATGGTGCTGCACATCTGGGATCTCGAGGGCCAGATCCGTGCGTGTCAGCGAGTGGTGGAGCTGCTGAGGGGCGAAAAGGGGGTTATGGTTGTGGGGCAGAGTGTCGGGGATGTGGTTGGCAAAGAGGTCAGCAGCAGGGGGAGCAGGGTGATTTTCAAGCACGATGTTCAGACTTTTACAATAATGTGGGAGGAGGTTGGGCGGAGGACGGGGACGCGGTGGGAAGTCGAGGCTGCACTGGACGAGGGGCTGGGGATTGACAAGAAGAAGAGGTACTGGGATGAGCCGAGCACGAGGAGGTTGTCTTTTCGGGTTGAGAGGCTTTAAGCGGTGACTTGGACGGACATCAGGCCTACTGGTAGCTAGCATTGACTGGAACCAAGCTCGTATGCTCAGGGAAAAAAGTGAAATAGGTACAGCAGGCGGGTAGGATGTCTTTTCCGAATGTCTTATGGTACGTTAGGAGTTGATGACCTGACCTCTCCATCAGAAGCTTCGCTATGTCCGCTCTTGCAGCCCTAGTTCTACTGGGCCGGGAAGCCACTTTAGCCTCTGGGTGGGCACCCCCTCGCCTTTCTGACTTTGCATCGCCGGCTGAGTTTGCCGCATTTTCCAAGCACCCCTTTGCGATGTGGCTCGTTCGTGTTTCCCTGCCGCCTGGTTATCTGGTTGCCTCGTCGGCGGTACCTGAACTGCGGCAGAAGCTGATCGGCTGGTTGCGGCGCATCTCACCAAGCTAGTGGCCGGAATTTGACCTATCCGGTGTCAACATGGAGACCTGGCTCACTGTGGTTGATGTCACTGCCTTGCCCGAGCACCCATCCAGTCGGGAGCTGGACGTACTCCTCTCTCAGTTCAAGTCGTGTCAGGATGGTCCGGAGAAGGAATAATTGAGGAAAAGACTCGAAGCTATTATTGAGACCATCATATTGTTTTTTCTGGGCCCTCAGTTCGGCGTTGCCGGGCGAGATGACGTTCCAAGCACAAGCGACCCGACTGGAGCTACGGGTGTCTCGGAAATGGGCGTTGACGTGACAAGCCGCGGGATGGTGGTAGGGCAGTTGTGCTCCGACCCAGCGCTGTTTGTCGAACTGGCGAAGAGATTGGTGAAGGATGAGGCAGCGAGAGTGAAACTTAAGATCGAGCCCTTGGTGACCTGCGACGGCGTTGAACATGAATCCCGTCCCAGGGTCGTTGACAACGTCGTTAGGATCCTGTTCCCTGAATTTGTCTTGACTTAAGATCAAAGCTTGGTCGATGTTTGCTTATTTTGTATTCCGGTTGGCTGTGAATTTGTGAGAATTTTTCATTGAGGTAATATCAAATGTAACATGGAAGTTTTGAATGAGAAATGGAATTTTCGGCTGTCTAGGTGCCTGAGTGGTGAGGTTTCAAATCGACGCGATGTGACAACTTCTGCGCCATGCCTGGATGTTGCCCGAATCCCGGTGACACCAGGTAGCGATAAGCCATTGGATCGATGCCGTTGGTCTAGGGCCCAGTTTACTCACAACTAGCTCCAGTTCCTAGGAAGTCTCCTAAAGAACTGACAGGTTCCAATCCGACCATCATATCGCAACAGCGGAACAAGCATATAAGGTCTCCTGCCATTGCGATCAGATACATTACTGCCTGCCTCCCTGAAACCCATCCGGAAAATCCACAATACTCACCGCAACATCCAAAACCTCACACCCCTCCTGCACCGACCCCCCCGTCCCCTCCAACACCCCCCTGCAACCAAGCCTGCGTCCTGGGCGGCCCATTCACAATCTCGGCAAGATGCCCCCCAACCGTATTCCTCTCAAACCTAATCCTCGCTCCCACCTCACAATACCTCTGCACCAACCAATCGGTGCTCTCAATCGGCGAGAACCGATCCCCCGCCGCCTGGTACGGAAACACCAGCATCTGCGGCACCGGATAGAACGCCGCTGACGCGGGGCACGACGCCGCCGATGGCCGGCCATGCCGGCGAAGGAGAGTTCGGGGGCGTACTGCACTGCGAGCTCGACGGCGAATTCGGAGGCGAGGCTGCCGCCAGAGTAGCCCCACATGGCATAGCGGGTGATGGGGCCGAGTTTGGGGGGTTTGCCGGCGCCGGGTCCGGGGACGGGGGGTTTCTTGCCGGGCTTGTTTGTGTCAGAGTCGGTGAGGGAGAGGATGGCGCGGATGGAGTCGAGGGTGGCGTGGCCGGCTTGGACGTTGGCGCAGTAGGAGGCGAAGGGGCCTTCGAAGTCGGGGGAGACGACGAGGTAGCTGCGGGCGAGAGCCCAGGAGACGGGGCTGTCGGGGGTGGAGATGGCTGAGTTGTCGAAGCTGGGGCTTGAGTCGATGTCGACGTTGTAGGGGATTTGGTAGGAGAGAAGGGGTCGAGCGGTGGACGGGTTGTATGACGGTGGCAGGCAGGAAGAGGGTGGTTATGGCGTAGGAAGGGCGATAGCGGGTGTCGGTGGTGCGGTAGAGGACATGGTAGGCTGCTGAGCAGTTGGGGATGGCGTTGGAGTAGGCGATGGGGGCGGTGCGGATGCGGAGGATCTCGCCAGGTT
>Ga0247770_1001450_pt1 | contig 18314 bp, 10 predicted proteins | sample UWRJL136409B6_FD_179943 | JGI IMG/M metagenome (GOLD analysis project Ga0247770, IMG submission 179943) | Plant litter microbial communities from Arlington Agricultural Research Station in Wisconsin, United States - UWRJ-L136-409B-6 | ecosystem: Environmental > Terrestrial > Plant litter >... | reverse complement strand
CCCCCGCGGCTAAAGTTTCCTATCGATGGAAAGCAGATGACGCATAATCTGTAAGAATAGCTCCCAGGCAACAATTCCAATTATGACATACACGCGTACTGGGTATCGTGTGACTTGTCCCGAAAGTCCTATTGTCAAAGCTGAGCAACCCATGCCTTACCAAAAAATTCAAACAAACAAAAAGGATCCAGTCACACCAATTTCAAACCTATAGCGTCATTATGCTATGCTATCAGAAGGATGGAGTCGCTGACGATAAATAGTAACGTTACCTAGTCTGTCTTGTTAAATTTTCGATACCTTTTAGGCAGACGTTGGAGAATTTGGTGATAATGTTAGTGGTTACTTTGTGATAAAATTTTATCTTTATAGGATAGGATTCCTGACCTTGTTGATATTCAGGTATGTGTCACGATCAGAGGAATCACGAGTCGTGGCTGCAGGATATCCAGTAATTAAGTAGATTTGCAAGTTGAAGAGAAAAGAAAGGAAAACTGTGACGGCAGGAGCAACCAGACCCGCACCCAACCGCGCCAACCCTCCAAAAGGATTGCAAGAATACTAAGTCGGCATCTTGGCATCTAGTTGTGAGTTAATTACAAGAATGGCGAACGCCGTGACACCTACACCGCGTCGAATCCACGATTACGATAAGGAAGGATGTATGATGTGCCCATGGGGTGTTTTGTATGAAGCATTACTCTCAGGGTGTTGTAGGCGTAGAGATGAGGCGCCTTGGCGTATTGTTTTTTCCCTGAAGCCCCGGTTATGAAAAGAACCACGCTGTCGGTTGTGAGAAGACCAATTGTGTAAAGACTTTCCATTAGAGCGGCAATAAAGACTATCACGCAAACACACAGAACGGTCAAGTGTAACGCCCAGCGGAACCAGACACTACAAGCTATAAGCGTGTCTGGATAAGCTCTTTTAATAGGACAAACACCGTTGGCTTTTCATTCCGTAATATTGTGTACTATCCCAGGGCATGTACTGGTATATTCTGAGACATCCCATCATGTACTAGTATACTGTGGGACATCCCATCGGTGCTGGTATATCACATACCATTCCAAATTTCGAGCTAGGGTCATCCCCCAGTGCTGGCATATCGTGTACCATCCCAGATTCCAAGCTGGGATATCATGTACCATCCCAAATTCGAGCTGGGGTATTGTGTACCATCCCAGGGCAAGTACTAGTATATTCTAGGCCAAATTTCGGGACGTGGTTCAAGATCCAGGCCCAAATATAGCCCCTTAGCAGTTTCCAACCACGGTCCCAAATTTAGGCCTTAACTCAGAATCTAGGTTAACCTTAACATTAATTACATTTGTTGCTACGCAGGGTCACCGCGTCAGGGGAAACGAGGATAGGGGTTTGCACTGCAAGATGGTGGCTCGTACAATAGGGGGTTGGGTAAGTGATCACTTGATGCCTGCCTTCCTCGCTCTCTGGTATGGCTAGAGATGGAGCGATTGATAGCCACAGACAATTGACCAGTTCGGCGCAGGGTATAGCGCTTATTTTATTTTTTTGGGATCAGGCCCGTGTCTTTGGCTCGAGTCTGTTAATTACTCTGATACACGGTTTAGCCATCACAACACGTTTACTTACAGTACAACATATTTCCGTTTACTAAATTGCCCTTTTCCCCCACACCTGTCTGGCTCTCCCAGCTCACTCAGATGCCCTGTATAAGCTTTGATAAGCCTCGAACACAAATGCTACACATTCTATTACTATGGCAGGTGCTTATTTTACAAAATCCCATAAGAAAGGGTTTATGTGCCTAGTTTTTACTAATCTTTCAGAAATATTTCATCTCCACTATCAAGATGATAACCTCTGCTCAAAAACAGATTTCTCATGAGCGGTCCCCGTTTGCTCACATTTTGCAGCACCTTGTCGCTCGGGTGAAAGCCCTTTTCAAACCATGCTTCCAGCACCAACGTGCTGCCTATGGACAGCGCAAGACCCAATACAAGCTCTATTAGCATTTTACTGTCACCGCCATCGGTGCTGACGTCTGATAAGTTGCCTAGCAGCAGCATCAGCACGGATTCGTGACAACAGCTCTCCACTTTCAGGATGTTCTCATCCACTGAGAAACCGCCCTCTCGTAATAATGTCCTTGCAGTCTCGACGTGCCCACCCTTCAAAGCTCCTTCAAGACTCTGTGCCGTGGGGGAGACCCCGCGGTCCAATAGCCATTTCACTGCCATATTGTGACCCTGCGTCGCGGCGGCGCACAGCGCATCGGCGGCGTATGACGCCTGCGGATCGAGTCGTAACCCTGTGTGTACTAACTTCTCCATCAAGTTGGCATATCCCTTTCCAGCAACGTTTATGAAGGGGAAATACTGGTGCTTTTGCCGGCTATGCTGGATGTAGATATGTCTTATAGGGTACTTCCCAGAGGGAACGTCCACGGCCCGGATTATGGTGAGTTCGTTAGTGGTCTTGTCGAAGATCTCCCCTGGTGTTCTTGGAAAAGATACATCTCGTACCGCAATGCCATAGAAGTAGAGTTTTCCCATAATGATGCTGGTGCATGGGAGAATGGCGACGGTTCCATGTTTTGGATGATTGGGAATTAGTCGGACTTGGAGACGGATCCCCTTGCTATTACTAGTGATAGCGTCGACTAGCTGAGATGATGACTGTAGCGGTACGGCATGGGCGGTGCCATAGTATACGCGTGGTTCGGGTGCTAGAGGGCTTAAGGGGGTAATACTGGTGATCGCACTGTCGGAGGACGCTTGTTCATCTGAGGCGTCGTCGTGATTGACTGACCAGGCAAAAATGGTGTGATCATCCGAAATCTTGATGATTTCCTCCTGTAACCGAGTGAAGGCCTTGTCCCCTTCCCCATAGAGCATAGGCATGTTGATCCCAAAAAGGCCCAAGAGGCAGTACGCCTTATCTTCGACCCGCGATGTCTGCCGTTTCGAAGCCCACGACATTCGCTGTGCGATACTCTCAGTGCTAGGATCGCATCCTAGCAGCACCTTCTCGGGAATACCAGTAATCTTTGATAGTTCTGCCTGAAGGCTGGACTTGGTGCCGAGTTCTTGCCAGTTTGCATCGAGAAATACAACCACCGACGGCGCGATGAGTTCCTGCAAGGTCCAGCCCCTGGTAAACCATCGGCTGTCCGCTAGAGACCCCCCAACGTCGTTGACGGAGGATGAAAATGATATGTCCTCGTCCAGGGACAGGCTTTCATCTGCGCCCTCAGCCATAGTTGCGTCTATCGACGTCTCGGCCTGCTCGACTTCCTGGATATTGCAAAACATGCCGTCATCCGGACATGTGTCGTTATCTTCATCGCAATCGTTGACGTCGGCGAGGTATGCAAAGCAAAGCGTTGATTTGCGATACCATTCGTACATGGAATTTATCGCTTCTGAAAGCTCGGCACTGCTCGATTTGTCGATACAGCACGTGTCAATCCAGACATAGTCCAAGCCGTAAGCTGCCGCGACGGTACGAATCCCATCGACTTTGGCGTACCCCGCTCTTGCGGAATCATATGAAATGCCGCTCTGGACATCTTGGAATGTGACTTCGTCCTTGCCCCACGTGTGTGAGAGGATTGCATATACTGGCGTTTCGGCTCCCCAGAACTGTTCGAACTCGAGATTGTCCGTCTTCGTCTTTAAGAGTCGCATTTTGTCGTATATATGCCAACAGACTGGCACCATGAAGGCGGTATTGGAATTTCCCAGAAAGGTTGAGGCATCTGAGAAAACTCAAGCAAGGTGGGCCATTGGAGCTAGGCAGCAATCGGAGCCAGGCAGCAATCGGAGCCAGGCAGCAATCGGAGCTAGGCAGCAATCGGTTAACTGCAGATCATAAGCTAAGAGGAAGCTCAACTTAAATTACCTGGTTTAAGCACACCAAAGGTGACTTTTTTCTCGGTGTTAGAATTGTTGCACCACTGCTGTGATCACTACCAGAGCAATCAGAAAGATGAGGGTTGTAATTGTTCTGTTCTCTGGCTCTCTGGCGAAGCCAGAGGGCCATCTTTTGTGTGGTTACGTGCATGAACTAAATCGCCAGATCGTGGCTGATCGCCAGTATGATCGCCACAACTGCCAGCCACGGCCATGATCCACTGCGTGCATCGTACCCTCCTTTTTGACAGTAACCGTATGTATGGGACCAATTCTGGGCTCGCTCGGCTAGAATTGAAGTAGTTGTTCATGCTGTGGCGCAACCTTCCGGAAATGGCTCTTAGGGTGAGCAAGCCTGAGCAAATCCTGAGCCAATCCTGAGCCGGCCCTGAGCCGTGGTGAGCCACGTCACGTGGGCGAGGTACGAAACGGGAAATTTTGTGTGCCCAGATTCGTCGCACAAAACAGCTGTTTCCTGCGACGAATCTGGGCACACAAAATTTCCTTTTTCGTACGGCGCCCACGTGACGTCGCTCACCCCGGCTCAGGGCCGGCTCAGTCTTGCTCAGTCTTGCTCACCCTCTGAACCATTTCTGGAAGGCTGCGCCGCAGCATCCACAACCACTTCAACTCTAGCCGAGCGAGCCTAAAATTGGTCTCATATATAAAAATTGCTACGCTGGTCCCCGTCTTTAGAAAGTGAATGGTTCCGCCTTAGAATTTACCTCGATATCTCGCACCTACCTAGAGCTAGCTGTATATACTATTTTGTTATTCTATACCTTAAACTTTTTACTACCTTTGACAAAGCGCAAAGATACCGTAAAACCTCGAAAAATCCGGTTTTACTCGGTGGACGTGCGCGCTCAGGAGCCACGCAAAAGCCACCGCTCCAGTTCCGAACTCTGACGGCCCAAGAGACCGTGCAGCGGGCCATGCGGCCCGAGGTTAACCCGCGTCTACTACAGTCAAGAATACTTCTCACTGGCTGCTGGCACGGAGTGATCATCGTGGTCACTCCACGTAAGCAGTGAGCACAATGAGCAAGGTGATCACTGCGATCACTCTGCTCATCGTTTGAGCAGAATGATCACAATGATCAAGGCACAAGTTACTTCCAGAAACCCATAGTATAGATGCCCTCATCGTGCCCCAGATGGAGTGAGGGACCCTCTGGTTCCTCACGCTAGCACTACATTGTTCTTGAGATCTACTCGCCGAATCCCCGCTCCAGTAGTATGATACGATATTGGACTTGTTTATATCCCTCCCATTGCTCCTCAAGCAGTCTCCAAACCTAGCCATGACCAATTGCTTCTCCGTCTGACCGTTGGCAGGACCGTTGACTCCCGGGATTTCGCACCAGAAATAGCAGTTGTCGATGAGACTGATGGGACCCGAGCAGCAGTTGGCCAACCACGGAGATAACGCGTTGCCGTCCCCGGCGGGGAGGAATGCCCAGTTCCTGTCCTTGGGGATGGGATAGCGCTCGAGGTCGGGGATGGCTTCGCGGCCGAGGCAGGTTGTGTTGGACTTTGTGTAGGCCATTTTGACGGGCTGCGGTGACGTGAACGGTTGAAAAAGGAAATTCGGGCGGCGGCGATAGAGCCGCCCAAGAGGAAGAATAGCGGTCGACGATGGAAGGGTGAAAATATAAGACGCACCGCCCAAGAACCAGGACCTCTCGGTCTTCACCTTTTACTTCTCTGCAATCCAACAGCACCTAAGATACAACTGCCGTCGTTCTATTGACGTCACCGACCATGCCAAGTCTCTGTGTTACAGGTGTTGGTGATTCTCGTAGGCGTTTTGGTCCCAGCGCTCTGGTTCACTTTAGCCGGGCTTGAAGACGGCTACAACAAAATGACGAGCAAAGACAGCCAGCCGGGCCAGGTCTGTATTAATACACACCCACCAATTTCAAGCTACCAGCCACTGCTTTTGTTTATAGTCTGTGTTGCATTTGGCGACGTTGGTTGTAAACTGAGCGACTTGGATGATGATGATGGAAACTTAAAGTTGACGCACTGAATACACAATGTAAACATCAAGAGTATATCTACGGCGGCCAATTGGTGGCTGATTCAGCAGCGACTGGAAATATCCTAAGGATGTCTACGTAGTGGTTTTTTAACGCCTGAGCCCCTGAATTCTAGCCCCTGAGCTCCTGAACATAACTATTGCTCACGTGCTCGCGCGCAGTCTGCGCTGTAAAACAGCGTTTCCAGGCCTAAACTGTATTATAATAACGGCTTAATTACTGAATCTATCTACAGAAGGTTTATTACTGCCGGTACCGTGCTGTTATCGCACCGGCCGGCTACCCAGATGCTCTGCCTTAACTTGCTTTAGACTTCCGTCAGGGAGATACTCAGCTATAAGTTTTCTCGAGTGCCGTGGATATTCTGTCTCGCGAAGGCACTTCTAGCATACTTATTTCCTGAACGCGTGCGTTTTGACTCGACGGCATCAAACTTCCGGCTATATGGCTCGCAAGCAAAAAGGATTGAAAAGAGCACATAGCCTTGCGCCACGGGAGTCTGGATTGGCAACCTCGCCACGCAGGACCAACGCGTAGAAGAGCCTCGTACTCGCCACGTCTGCGTCAGCAGGTCACGGCAGTTCATGTGTTACTCACCCAAAGATTTCTTCTTCTATTCTTAGAAGTACGAGGCAGAAGGCCTATATAACAGGCTGGCCTCCCATTGTAGACAAATTCCCTTAAAAAAACCAGTTCTCGTTTCCAGTGCAAATCTTCTAGTGTACAATCCGCTATAAAATCTAACGCAAGGCCAACTACGGCGACAGCTTCTAGCTCCCTGGACACTATAGTTCGCCAGGCACTCTTAGTTCTTCGAGACCACCATTCACTCTCCCAAAATCAACCATCCTTAACTAAACATTACAACATACTACTGAGCATCAATACCATGGCCGAGTATTCTTCCCACGCTGACGGAGCACAAAGCTTTACCGACCAGGCTCCGATGTCCGCCTCCGACGGGGCTGCAAATGCCCTCAAGTACGTGTTAAAAGCCATTGATTTTTACAGCACTTTTCGAGACGAGTTTGACTAACCTCGCTTCCGCCTGAAAGATGGATGATTGAAAACCCTGTCAACAACCTCTTGCCCCCTATCATTAGCGAGCAGGCTCCGTTCAAGGTCATCTGTGATCGCAGCCCTGGGTAAATAGCCTGTTGGGCTCTTTATTTGGTATCTTCAGATCATTTCGAAGCATCTAAATCAATAGTTTACAGTAAAGATTGCCGCCCGGAGTACAGCATTTTCGTCGGCAACCTTGATCCCGAGGTTGAAAATCTCTTTCTCGTATCGCACTTTCAGTCCCGCTTCCCCTCTTGCAAGTCAGCTAAGATCATTACCGATACCATGACTGGTCGGTCTTATGGATACGGCTTCGTCCACTTCAGCAATGAAATGGACCAGCAGCGTGCTCTCGTGGAGATACAGGGCATGTACTGTGGTAATCGCGCTATACGAATCTCTACCGCCAACACGAAGACTCAGTATGTCCCTCTATCGCTACTTGGCCACTCTGAAGTTCTAACAAGAGAAAGTTCCTACTAGTACAGATATGGAAAATTCGTGGCTCTATGGCAAGGACTTGCCGGCCATATAGGCTGGGGGCGTTCCACCTCAGTATAACCTGCCCGGATCTTTTAATCGAATATAGCCGATAAACCAATTTAACTACCCGAACAATACGACTATCTTCGTCGGCGGTCTTTATGATTACGTGACTGAGCATCAGCTCTGGTCGTTCTTCTAAGGCTTCGGGGAGATTATATATGTTAAGATCCTTATCGGCAAGGGTTGTGGCTTCGTTCAATTTATTCATCGCAATGTAGCCCAGATAGCTATGAATCAGATGCAAGGTCAACTTATCGGTAATTCTCACGTCCGCCTATCGTAGGCAAGATCGACGAACAACCCAGGCCTACGAACTCCTTACCGCCCGGTTTCCCGAACCCCTTCTACATCGTCTCAGTCTCTTGAAAAGAAATCATAGCGACATGAACCAGTTGGTGAAAAGCGGAGGAGCCGCTATCAGCGAGTGCCGTTCGCCTAAGAGAGGCTGCTGGTAAGCATTCCCTGCCATAACAGTCGTGCCTCTCGACTAATACTTCGACACAGCTTCTGGTTCTAAATTTTTATTCTTGAGTCCTCCTAGAGCAAAAATCTGTGAGGTTCTGCCCGTCTGCCTCATTGGTGTCTCCTGTGATTGGCAATCCTTTCACGTATAGCCGTGTGTCTAAGAGTTCCAAAGAATATCATCAATCCAGAATCCGGATACAATCTAAATCCGCATTGTTTCCTAACGTTTCAGGGCACTGATTGCTATATTCAACGACTTTGTACTCTTAAAACTTAATGACTGTTGAGCACACAGGAGATACTCGACGGCAGGCCACAGGAGACAAATTGAAATCGCAGTGCAAGCGGCTAGTTGCTTGCTTAGGCGTCGACTTGCAGCTGAGATCCGGCGCCGGAGTCAGGTGCGCTGTCGGCGCGGGGCCGCGTACGCGCCCGGACTGGTGCTCGTAGGAGGTTGTTGAAATCGCATAAAAAAGCGCCCGGCCATTGCTTGTCTCGGCCGTTGCTACCCGAGCACCAGAGGAAAAAAAATAAAGATGTTGACAAAAAAGAGGGAAAAAAAACCCGAAAGATCGCTATGACCATATCCGACCAGTTCTTTCCCGGCGTCGGACCTTGTAGCCCTTGACTCCTTTTTACCATAATCCAAAACTACCCTACCTTACCGACAGAAGCCTCCGCATCGTAACAGGGGCTTATAAATCGACCCCTATTAGATGCCTGGAGACGGAGGCGGGAGTCCCCCCGCTAGACCTATACCTTAACAAACGACTAGCCGACTTTGAGAAGCGGCTACAGGAAGCAACAAGCAACACTCCAAACAGGGGGGCCGGAAAGGGCCACCACAGGTCAGCTAATTACAGAGGCGTGTAGCAAGATCTACAGAAGATTCAGCAGGGGAGGGAGAAGACCACAGCCGGGAAGAAAGCCCCAACAGGGCCCACAAGGCCCAACCACCACCGAGCAAGCCACGGAAACGATAACGCTATGGGCAGCCCAGAAAGGGAGGTTAGGGAAGATGAAAGACAAGGAGCTGGAAACAGAGGAAGTGGTCGAACAGGCATGGTAGGCCCGGTGGGAGAGGGAAAGAGGCAACCAACAAGGAGGCAACCAACAAAGAAGAAACAGTGGCAGGATAGCCGATGGGGACCTACCAACCAACTCCTCATTTCTAAAAGAAGCCTTGAGGAGGCACGAGGGCCTTACAAAGGCCCAGAGCTCTCTCCTAACCCAAGCCCGCACGGGGGATATAAGTCTACGGGATTACCTATTCAGGATAAAGGTCCCGGAGGTCAACACCCCTTATTTCAGGTGCGGCGAAGGGAGGGAAACAGTGGAGCACCTAGTGGTATGGTGCCCCGATCCACCGAAACGAAGGCCGTGGAACCAAAGGGATATTCGGTCACGCAGAGACCTGCAAACCGTGCTACGGGGGGCAGGGATACAAGATACTGGGCTTAAAAAGAAGGTCCTGAACTGGCTGATGGACTCGGGCCGGCTACTGGAATATAGACTAGCTAGGAAGCTGGACTTAGAAACAGTGGAGGAGGGCTAAGGGGCCCGGAGGTCGGTAAAGGGCCTCTCTTTTTCTTTTGTAACAGGGTGGACTCACAAACAGCAGCTACGAAGCAGGGGACAGAGGTTTTTATCCGGCTTACAAGGCACGGTTTCCTTTGTATATAAAGAAGTAGAAGGACCGGCACGCCCTCGGGCATATCGGTGTAAGAAATAATAATAATAATAATAACCCTACCTTACCGTGCCATGCCATGTTTGATGTATCCTAACCCTGCCCATCAAGAAAAGTAAAATCCTCAAGAGTAGCGCCGCCCATCAAAGTACACCAAAACCCAAAACTCCTCGCTGAATCCATCCCATAATTTAACCCAATCTTCCATCCCATTGTATACAGACCCAAACCTACCCATCTACTTGACGTACGTGCGTAGGTATCTCAAACCCCATAGCGCCTCGCCGTTCCGTCATCCGACTCGCCCGGGACTAGCGACTGCCCAAACACCACCCTCCTCTTACCTTCCTCCCCGAACGCACCCGCACCAGCTCCGCCGCCACCGCTCTCCGACGCCAGGCCCGTCGAGATGGTCTCCAGCTTCGGCTCCGGGACCGAGAAGCCGCGGAAGCCGAGGCGCTTCAGGGCGGCCTCGACGGGCTGGCGCAGCAGCGGGGCGCAGGCGGCGACGATGATGAGGGCCTCCTCGAGGCGCGACCAGAAGAAGACGTTGGCCAGCATGTACAGGGCGTCGGGGTTGCCAAAGTCGTAGGTGACCTGGAAGTAGATCTTGACGATGCCGATGCTGGAGGCGATGAGGCTCGAGGCTAGCAGGACCGAGGTGAGGACCTTCTCGACGAGCGAGCGCGACAGGGCGTGGATCAGGCAGATGGGGATGACGGCGCACACGAGGTCCCCGAGCATGGCGGTGCCTTTGGAATGGAAACGGGGGGAGAGAAAAGGGAATTAGTTTTGGTTTACTTTGTTTCCAGAGATGGAAGGAGGGGAGGGGAGAGGGGGGGGAAGGAGAACAAGAACAACCAAAAAAAACGTACAGATCTTGACATAGGCAAACACGCGGATATGGTTCGGCCCCAGGCAATTGCCCGGCCGGTCCTTTGTGCCGCTGCCGAGGGTGCTGCCGACGAGGGACGAGCACTGGACCAGCTGGATGATGACGTAAAAGACCACCATGAAGGCCTGGACGGCGATGGTGGCCACGATGGCGATGCGCCACGACCGCCGCTGCGTCACCTGCAGCAGCAGGCAGGCGATCGAGATGCGCGCGAACGCCGACGACGCGTTGCTCGTGAAGAAGATGGTGAAGATGTACACCCGCAGCTGGTACAGGTTGTCCCCAGGGGGGATGTGCACCACGTGCCGCCCGTAGCCGCGGTGGACGGCCATAGTCGTGAGGATGACGGACGCGGTGCGGACAACCTATTTTTTTGTCCCATTTTTTTTCAGTCAGTTTTGTTTCGGCACCATCAAGATCTCTCTCTGTCTGTTGAGATCTTGGGAGAGGAGAGGAATCAAGGATGACGCTAAAGAATTTGGCTTCGTTTTAGTGCAGACTGCGCTAAAACCCGCACAGCAGAGTGTGTAAAAAACCCGGGGAAAAAAACGTGAAGCAAACAAGCACCCCTCTTGGCCGACCCCACGATTTTCGGGTTGACGCTAGGGAAGAAGTGAAATGGTGTAGATTCTCGACTGAATTGAACCGGATAGAGGCAAAACGCACCACAGCAATGGTTATCGTGTAGTCCGCGGCCGTCAGCGCGAATCTTGGCGTCAGACGCGAGTACAGCCTGATCAAGAAGACAATTATGGTGATGGCGTGCAGACCGTATGCCGACCCGAGGAGCAGCCGCCCTCGCGTCTCGTGGGCGGGGTATTGTTGTATGTCGGCCTCCATGCTGGCAACGACATTTGGGAGAGGGAGGAATAGGTGTCTCTCACCTCGAGAGAGGTTTCAGAGTCCAGACGTCCAGTCCTCGATTGCTTTTCTTTGTGAAAAGGAGAATTGAACAGACCGACGACAGACAGTCGGGTCATATTTGCGGGGCTCTGGCGTGTCTGTCCCTTCTCTCTCCTGGCCAGACCACCTCAGAGCTCCAACAGTCGTTCCAGGGGGGGGGCAGTTTTTCGGTCTCCGGAATGCATGAATGCTTGTCCCCGGCGGCGCGCTAGGTCTGGTTAGGAAGGATATTGTGCGGCACAGGAGGCACAGCACATCAATCCTCCTTGCGGTTGCAGGGGGACCCAAGTTTCCGAGCGAGTGAGAGGCCCAGGTCAATGCGTTCCAGATTAGCTAAGAAATGGCGGTTTGGTGCTCCCTCCTTCTGCCCGCGGGGATGTCAGGTTTACATGTATCCGTATTCCAAAAATCTTCATCCCCGTGGGCGACCGCCGACCAACATGAGGAGCAGGAGGGATGGCGGCGCAAATCTCTGTTCGCTGTGGGTTGAGATTCATGCTTCAGACACGACACGCGAGATGCGGTTCTCATAGAGTAACGGGCGAACGGGTGTCCGAAAAGGGCCATTTTTCTCGCCGATTTTGTCAAGATGGACATTGGGACATGGCCAGGGCCCGCTCACACACTGCAATTAGGTAGGTACAACAGGGGTGCGACGTTGGAAACCACCAAATATGTCTGCCTGATGAGGTATTCGTACCTAACCCAGGATCGTACCTTCCCTCGGAACTTCCCATTACAGGCCCAACACTGCACACCATTTCTTCACGGTGATTCGCAGTCCCAATTAAACTTGCTTCTGGAACCAGACAATTCCGTCCCCTGCGTCAAATATCCCGCAAGATGATCGACCAACCCCCGGAGAAAAACGCACGCCCGCAGCCCAGTCAAACATCGGCTTGATCGTGATGAGCGCGTGAGCGAGGGAAGAAACCGCCCAATCAATCCCCCACCTAAAACTATCATCGATTCTTTCCCCCCCACCACCATTCCAAGTTCCCAAAAACCATTTCTATTCACCGCCGCCACTCCTTGATGATAATATCCGCCGCCTTCTCGCCCACCGCGTACGCCAGGGCACTCAGGTGCGCGCTGGGCAGGAACGGCAGCACGCTCATGTCGACGACGCGCAGCCCCTTGGCCCCATAGACCTTGAGGTCCGTCCCCACCACGCCGCCCTTGCCCCGCGGCAGCATCGACGCCGTGCAGCACGGGTGCATGAACGACAGGGTGATGACCCTCTTGACGTAGGCCACCATGTCGGCGTCGCTCTGCACCCCCACGCCCGGCTCCGTCTCGACGGCGCCGTACCGCTGCATTGCCTGCGTGGCCACCATGCGCCGGAGGTACCGCAGGTGGTCGACATAAACATCGAAATCGAACGGGTTGGACCCCGAGCGGTAGTCGGCCAGCGGCAGCTCCAGCGGGTGCGTCGCGTTGAGCCGCACCGTGCCGCGGCTCAGGGGATGCAGGTGGATCAGCCGGACGCTCGTGCCGGACGCGAAGGTGCTCTCGAGGCTGGGCGCCGCCGGGTCCCCGAGGAACCGCGCCGCCATGACCTCGAGCTGGTGCTCGTACCCGGCGACGAGCGCCGGGTCGTCGCCGTAGTCCGCGGGGAGCGTCGCCGCCGCGCTGCCGTCGCGGATGCTGCGCCGGATGCGCTTTACGAGGTCGCGGACGCGGGCGGGCGAGGTGATGTCGGCGTGGGCGATGTAGATGGCGCTGTTGGAGTTGGCGAGCGTGTAGGGACCCCGCGCGGGCGTCTCGTTGAACCCGACGAGGGCGTCGGCGAGGAAGGCCGGATCGGTCACGAGCCGGTCAGGGAGCGGGGTGGAAAAGTTGAGCGGCAGGGTGTAGTTCCACGCGAGCTGGGCGCCGGTGTGGTCCTGGAGGTTGGCGCCGACGCCAGGCAGGTCGAGCACGGTGGCGATGCCCAGGGGGCTGAGGACGGAAGGCTTGCCGATGCCGCTGCGCTGGAGGATGGCCGGGGTGTGGAAGACGCCCGCGGAGATGACGACCTCGGCCTTGGCGGTGATGTTGAACAGGGTGTTGTCGGCCACGGATCGGACCTCCACGATGGGTGGCCCTGACTTGGGCTTTCCTTTGGGCCAGAGGACGCGGACGACCTGGTGCTTCACGAGGAGGTCGTAGGTGGTGCGCGTCGTGTTATCGATGGCTAGGTAATGCCCGGTGCCCGAATGAGAGCGCCGGGCCGTCACGGGATGCTGGGAGAGGGGGATCCAGCAGAGCCCGGTCTTGTCGCCGCTGGAACACTCGCGGAGGACCGGCGCACCGAGATCCCTCCACGCGTCGCGGACAATGTGGTGATCGGCCCACAGGAAGGCGGGAAAGCTGGAGTAGATGGGCGTCGTGGTGCCGTAGGCCGACGTGTCCCACGTGAAGCCGTACTGCTGGGTGGTGACGGCCGAGGGGGGCGTGAAGGTGACGCTCTTCTTGTAGAAGGGATAGATGGCGTTCCAGTCCCACTTCTCACCGCCGCCGGCGGCGTGGGCCCAGGCGTCGTGGTCCTGGCGCGCCGGGCGGTCGAAGAACATGCCATTGACGGCCGAGCTCCCGCCCACAACCCGGCCGGCGAAGACCGAGGCCGTCTTGTTGTCAAAGTCGGGCACGGGCTGCGAGAAGATGCTCCATCGCGTGGCCGTCGGCCCGCGCGAGCCCCACGTGGACTGTGGAGGGTCGAAGGTGCCAGGTGCGTATTCGACGTCTCCGTATTCGACCACAAGCACCGACTCTGATTTTGACCTGTGTTAGTACATGTCTGCCAAAGGAGGGACGAAAAAAGTGAACGAAAAAAGAAAAAGGGGGGAGCCCACTGGTAGGGAAAGCTTCCGAGAGACGGTCGGCCACGGTCAACCCGGAAGTGCCGCCACCGGCAATGATGAAATCGTAGCCTCCGTTCCGGAGATGGGAAGCTTGACGTCTGACAATGGAGGCTTCGGGGCGCGGCGCGGCGCTCGCGAGTCCGGCGGCGACAGACACCACCACCAAGACGGCGGCGGTACCAGATCTCGACTTCATTTTGGAGAATGGAGAGATGCACCAGAGTCGATCAATCAATCTCAATCGCCAGGAACAACTGAGGGTGGGCGGCGTCGTCACCCGCTCTTTATCAATCAATCAATTGTTGGGGCTCCAGTCTCCTGCCCTGGTGTCACACCCGTCGCGACATTGACCACCCTCATCAATCCATCCATCTATTGATTGATTATCCCGACCCTGACCCCTGCTGGACCCGCGCGTTCGGGACGTTTGCCGAACCGTGACCCTCCAGTCATTCTTCCATGCGCTAGGCGGCTTCTTCCGTTTCTGGAAGGGATCAATCTCACCGTGTCCTCTTCCCTTGCGACTTTCTCTTGACATTTTCGGCGTGGCCTGCAACCTTATGTGCGCGGAATATTGCTTTTCCCAGCACAACCCCGTACTCAGACTCGTTTCGTCCGTTCCGCTTGCTACCTCAACCTTGCTCACAAGACCTTGCGGCATACGCAGGACGCTTGATCCCCCCGCACCCACCACCAATTGGACCCTCCGGATCCGAATCCCCGCACAGCAGCAAAGCAGCATTATCAATAGCGAGCAGCGGATTAAGTCCCCGCACACAGCGGTGGCGGCGGCCCGGGGCGGGACAGCATGGGAATAAATGAAAGACAACCTAGGAAGGCAAGGTCAGGAACACCACCCCGGACAATCTCCTACTCCGCCCTGACCGTGGACGTGAGGTGCCCAGAAACGCGTATACGGTTCAATACCCTTGTCAATGGATCCCCCCTCCCTCCCTCCCCCCAATTTTTTTCGGTCAATGTTCGAGAAGATCTCTTGCCGTTATCGGTCGGGGCTGCAGATTCTTGGAAATTCCAACACACTTTTGTCTAGGCCTGGTATGGGGATGAGTCCGGGCCTCTGGGATTGGTAATACGACGCAGGCAAGGTTTAGTTTGGCAGCTTGGGAAAGGTGTCGACGATGGCTTACTCTCCCTTGTTTTCTCCCTTCTTCTACTTTTTTTTCTTTGCCAGGGGTTCAGATAAGCCAGGCGGTCGCATACAGCAAGACAAGACTTTGGTGGCATTGGTGAGTTGATCAAGACATGCACTCATGTAGGTTCACAGGGTGAGTATACGGTAAAAAGGAGCGATGCGATGAGAACCCTCAAACGGGAAATGTATTTTCCAAATTCTCTCTCCCCCTCCCGTCCAAGATCTTCTAAGGTACGGTAAGGTAAGGTACCTAGTCCAAAAGATTTTTTGCTCTCGTTAAAAACTCCTCTCGAAGCCTTGTTTTGTTTTGGCTCGGGAGTAAGGAAAAAGAGCAGCCACCTAATAACCGTTCAATTCCAATTCCAATGACTGCTCAATCACATCACCCATCACATCATCACCCCCCCCCCGCTCTCCTTTGGAAATGGCTAAGCTTAAATATTACCCCCCAAGCTCGTGCACCTCAACTCTGCATGCATCCCCTGAGCTGGGCTGAGCTGAAATCACTGCGAACTTTGACATGACATGATGGAAGTTTGCATCCCTCTCCTCGAACCTCGGTTCACTGAGATAGGTAAGGTAAGGAGGTACCTAGGTAGGTAAGATAGATGCCAAACTCATGTCTGTCTTCCAGCCGTTTCCCCCTAAACCACCTGTTCTTCGTCCATATCTCATTGACCTTTGAGAGCCCGAGCTGAGCGGTGTGTGTGTTCCCCACCCCCCCTGTTGACTGGCCAAGGTAAGGTAGTTTAGGTAGAGATGATAGCTTGGGCTGAGAGTCGACTCGGACGAAAGGGTTGGGTGCGCTTCAATAGTTGGTTGGCTGCCCTTTGGTACCGTAGGCATATGAATGTTGAGAAAAGGTATTCGAAGAAGAAGAAGAAGGGATCGAAGGTTCGGATATTCCAATACATGGTATATTCAGGCGCGCATTTAACCAGCCGCCAGGCAGTTCCCAGACTGTGAAATCGGACGAGGCCGTCGCGCAAGTGGTTAGCATTGCTGTCGCTGTTGTTGCATCTTTTTCCCAGTTCCTCGACGGTGCCCTGTTGAGCTGAGCTGGGGTGAGGTGATGTGTGTGTGTGTGTTTTTTTTCTTCTTTTTCAGTCCCATGCGGTGGCAGGGATCAACAACCCAGTCGGTTTTTTGTTGAGTTGAGAGAGGGTGGGATTGAAGATGCGGACTGGAACTGGACTGGATTTGTTGTTGACCGTATTTGTATGCCAAAAAAAAAAAATGGGTGGGAGGGCGCTTAAAAGGGGGGCCTCGGCTTGGGCTCAGGCTCGGGTTCAGACACCGAGTGGTTGAAGGGAGGTCGTGATGGTAAGACAATTATGGTTTCGATAGCCCTGGTAAGTAAGAAGGAGAGTTACAAAAGAATTCTATACGGAAGCGACTTTGTCTTGTTTTGGCTGTGACTTACTTTCGGAGAGAGGCTCGACAGAATGACAGCTTGGTTCAGGAGTGAACAACCGGATCGAGAAGGAGGGATGGGCGAGAGGTGAGAGAGTCGGGCAGTCAGTCCCGGTCCCGGTCGAGCTGAAGCAGCGCAGAGTTGGCTCGCCGGCAGGACCCCGGGTTATTGTCCCCGGCTAGCTGAGGTATGTACGTTCCTTTTCTGTCTGTAGAAACGCGCTCGACGAGATCAATAGTAGCTGGGGGAGCGAGGCACAAAATCCTTGTACGACGAGTCCCGGTTTGACTCTGTCAGGAACGGAGAAGTTAGTATCAACGCCAGCGAATGGTTCAATGACATGTGGAGATAATTTCAGGGAAGCACTCACGCGTCCTTGGCCTCTTCCCCTCTCTATCCCAGCCGTTACCGCCGTCGCCGCCGCTGCTGCTGCGTCCCCTCTTCCTCTTCGATACCCGGGCTTCTCCTCCCCCTTCTCGCGACCGAGGAGACAGCAACGAAGACGACCTTGGTGGGTCGAGAACTTGGCGGTCATTGTCGTCGCCATTCTCGCCGTCGTCGTCCCTCCCATTCCCGACCTCGTCGTCTTCGTCACCCGCACCCGCGACAGAAGCCGAAGCCGGCGCGACGGACGCAAACGGACCACCCAGACCCCCAACGAGCGTTACCGAGGCCCCGCCGTCGTCGTCCCGCCAGCAGCGGCGGAGGTGGTCGTAGACCTACGACGGCTCCCCCCCGGGTTCCGGCTGCAGGCCGGCGTCCCACGTCGCCGACGTGCTGACGAGGGCGTGGAACCAGTGTCGCAGGGGGACGGAGGCGTGCGGGTACCCGGCCCTGTTGAGGAGGTCCCGCTTGCCTCGGAGCGCCGCCGCCTACTTCGCCTTGCGCGCATCCTCCCGCGTGAGCGCCCGCTCCTCGGCCTCGCGCAACCCCACGTTCCAGGGGAGTTCCCCGTTCTCGAGGAAGAGGAGCGTGTACGCGAGGGACTCGAGGTCGTCGAGTTCCGTCTGTCGCTCGGTTTTTGTGAAGAGGAAAGAGGTTAGTGATGGATCTTGAGGAGGTGTATATAGGATGGCGAGATGGAAAGGAACGATGGATGTAGAAAAGAAAAGAAAAGAAAAGAAAGAAAAAAAGAAAAATAATGGCTTGGAGCTGATGATGTCGGACAGTTTGCTTGCCCGGTATGTAGCTCGACAGCAGGACGACAAACTCTGTACGGTTTAAAGACAAAACCGAGGGCGGCTGCCAAGGCGAACAAGACCCAATCGAAAGGCGAGTCGTGTGGAACGTTTTGGCTGAGGAACGAGGGGCTCAGGAGCAGCGGAAGTGCAGTTGCAAAGTGACTTGATTTGGTAGAAAAGGGGAGTGCGAAGCACTCCCCAGTTATATACAAATGGAAGCTCCCT
>Ga0247770_1001449_pt1 | contig 18316 bp, 18 predicted proteins | sample UWRJL136409B6_FD_179943 | JGI IMG/M metagenome (GOLD analysis project Ga0247770, IMG submission 179943) | Plant litter microbial communities from Arlington Agricultural Research Station in Wisconsin, United States - UWRJ-L136-409B-6 | ecosystem: Environmental > Terrestrial > Plant litter >... | reverse complement strand
AGTTCGAAGGGGAGTAGTGCGGGGGGCATGGGGGAACGGCCGCCGCCGCCGCCGGGGGCTTAGGGGAGGGGAGTGGAGGGGAGGGGAATGGGGTGAGGGGTAGGTTGAAGAGGGAAGAGAAGGGAGGAAGGAAGGTAAGGGGGGATGAGAATGACGGAAGGGGTACGTAGGTGAGGTAGAGATTGACATGGTGGGTGAGCGCGAGGTGCAAGGGGGCGGCGAGGGCTTGTTGGATGCAAGGCGAAGTTCGACGGCTCGGGGTGTGAACTTGCTGCCGATGGAGCAGCGGGAAGGGAAGATTTCATACTGGCAGGAAGAGGGGAAACTGTGCTGATGCAGGTCAGCTGAGGGCTTCAGTGTTGGGGTTCAAGTGGATATCATACGTTAATGCCATGCGGCGACGCGGGTTGGGAAATGGAATTTGTATGAAACTGGCAGGATTGGCAGGATGGGCTTTGGAAGGTAGGGGGGAAAAGGGGGTTGGTCGGCATGGTTGAATTATGGAGTTCCGGAATGTTATCTGAAGTTTCAATCACCCGTTTCGTCAGTTCCCTTGTCCATGTGAAGTGAAGCCGCCCTGCAATGTCATTCGAGAGGATGTAGGAGCAGTTGGTCCAAGGTGAGGTATCTGTGTGAATTTGATTCGGGTTACTGAAGGGAGAGGACTGGGGGCTACGGGGTCGTTCGTAGGGCATCGAACTTAAATGCTGACTTTGTCTCCAATGCAGCCGCTTGGCCCCAGCTAAGCTTTGGCAGAAACGCGCTGTCGAGGGGAACTGAATGGATATGTCGAGGATTCTTTGCAGCGCCCCAGAATCACGGTAACATCATATGTATTATTTTTCGTACAGCTCTTTATAAACCATAATTCAGCGACGTGGTCACACCGAGAGTGTCGCTATGAAGTCGTGAGGAACGTTTATTCTTCTGTTTTTCTTTGAAACCGAGGGTTCTACGTGTCCTAGTTCATGAATAGCGGGATGGGATTCTAGAATAACGCCATTTTACCCGATGTCGGATGCAGCCGCCGAAGGCTAGATCACTCAATGTCATATCATATTCTGGCATTTTCGTCGGCGGTTAGGTGACCTAGGTAGGTAGGTAGTCATCCAAAAACGGACAAGCCGAGGAGGCATCCGCCCGACTTGGCTCAGCCACAATCGGCACCCGCAGCCTGCAGTGGCATCTGCGTATTCGCACCGGTCCGCTCTGAACTTGAACATCAATCGATCATGTTCGAAACTTCACCGACCCGCAGACTGGAAGCATTCATTTGATTCTTGCTCCGAGCACCCAATCGAGATACCTGTCAAGGCAGCTGGAAATCCGATGGCACCCCTTTCTTCTTGGCTTCGTTGCGGATCAAAGCGCGCTGCAGAAGTGCGCTTTGTACAGCGAGTGAAAAATTGTTGGCCTGCTCACCGCCGTTGGGTTCTTTCATCTTGCCCGTCTTTCCACAAACCGAACTTGAAGCGGGAGGCGCCGCGACTGCCAGGCAAACTCGACGCAGTGGTCCAGGGACAACAGAACACCCACCACTCATTCGGGACACATCCTTCGCTGCAGGTCAACCCATTGCGCAGCAGCCTAGGCTTGAATTGGTCTATCTTCTCTGCTCTAGCTGTTGCTGTGCTCCTTGTTGTGGCATCTTTGGGTGCCCCTGACCAAACTGCAACCGAGGCTGAGGATCTGAAGTCCGTGTATCCACCCTTGAGCGACTCTACCGATGGCCTGCGGCTTTTGGTCCTCCTCCCCGGCTACTGGTTCCAGCCCATTCGCTGCCAACTCATATCCACCACATTTTCGGCCAACCCACAGTATGAAGCGCTGTCTTATGCGTGGGGTGCTGACCCAGCGTGGGCCTTCCGGTCCATATCGCTGAATGGTATTGAAGTCAAAGTCGGCAGGAATCTCTGGTCCGCACTGAGCCACCTCCGCAACCGGACACAGCCCCGAGTTTTGTGGATCGACGCTTTGTGCATCAACCAGGACGATACCGACGACAAGAATAAGCAGATCCCCCTGATGCTCTTCATCTATAGCCGCGCCCGAGGCGTCCTCGTCTGGCTTGGAACCCGCTCTCCGCCGCCGCTCGACATGGCCAGGTTGAGCCCCACTGAATACGTTGCTCAGGTAGAGCGTATGAGAGTGTTGGTGAAGCAGCAAGAAATGAACAGAGTGTTTGACAAAAAGCTGGAGGATATGTGGGATCAGTTGGACGATATTAGGAAGCAGCTGGACAAGCAGAATGGGCACTCTCCGAGCAAAGAGCGTCACTATAGGTCTGAAGCTGTCACAATTTCCGGCCCGCCAAGTTGGAACCAGGCCGTCGGCCCATTCCTTAGCGCCCTGATTCACCAAGACTACTGGACTCGCACCTGGATTGTTCAAGAATTCATTGTTGCCTCTAAAATCACCGTCTTCTTCGGCCATTCGTACATGCCATGGGACACCTCGGTCATATCCTGGCACCACTTTCTAAGATGGGTTACTTACTACAACCAGGTTGTTTCTGGCGATGAGTCCGTACAGTTTATTCTTAAGCTCAACCGTATGCGCGATTCACAGTTCCGAGATGCGTCCAACTTCACCTTGGCAAGCCTCATCGATACCTTCCAGGGATCCCTCTGCCAGCTCCCCCACGATAGGATATACGCTTTCCTCGGTTTGGCACACGATCATATCGGCGGTAGCATATCTGTTGACTACCGGAAGCCGCTCTTCGAGGTGTACCAGGATGCAATTCACTATCAGAACACGGCATCCGTGCGCAACGGCGTTGAAAGGGCCGCGGAGATGGTTCATTTTAGCGCCGTGGTTTATCGTCAACTGACGCAAGATTCTCTGGCGACATGGCAGCAGGACTTGGCATCCTTGGACATCGCGCAAAGAAGTAAAGTTGAGGGCTATAACCTGTGGGGAAAACCGCGAGAGCTGGACTCGTTCGTTGGCTCATTTGGAACGGCTTTATTGAGAGATATGGGCATAGACAGTCAGACAAGCACCTCCACGCTCAAGCCCGACGGCCGGATTGCTCTGAGAGGTGTGGCAATCCGAATCAAGCACATCGGGCCGCCCCTCTCCGAACTGCATGCTTCCTACACCGCGACCAAGCGCTGGGCCGCTAGTATCGCCAACCATATTCAGAATCCGAACCAGTTAGAAAAAGCACGCGGCCTTAACAATAAGCTCCTCATGACACTTACCGACTGCCCCGAAGACATGCGCCCCTTCGTGGGTACTGGGGGCGCCATCGGCCTCGCTCCCGCCAACGCACGCAAGGGCGACCTGGTTTGCCAGTTTTGGAACCACGGCACCTGCGCCGTGCTCCGCGAGAACGCTGATCAGCATCCCGAGAGTGGGGAAGGCAATCCGGGCTATGATTTAGTGGGAAAATCGGTCCTTGTAAGTAGTGTCGAGCAGGTCGACTGGGAAGTTGTGGAAGACAAGACCCAATTCACGCGATCTGGTATGGGGGATGGATCTTGGGTTCTGGATCTGCAGGTTGACTTGCCAGGATTGATGCATCTCTCACTGGATACGTTTGTGTGAGGTCACCAGAGACGAGGGTCCTTGCAGCTGGTTGCTAGAGTAACCCGTCTCCCACAAGACATTCACTCATTTCCCCAATCGATGATCGTGGTATTGTGAAGAAAACAACAGTATCATCACCACCACTGTTGATCAGCTGCCATGGAGCGAGATCCCAACAGCCACCAAGAGTTGCGGGTTACGCAACTGACAATGCAGAGGACTTGTCGCAACAGCCGCCAATGCCAAGCCATGATGGAATACGAGCCGGGGTGGCGTGGGAGGGTGGACAGCTATATCCTCGAAGAGGCTTTCATCGACTTCACCGACGTTCACTTCCGCAACATCACAACCTGCCGAACACACCGGCAGTTCCGAAACCCGGATCTCGACCCCGGCAAAGGGAACAACATCAGCTTTGGGATATTTCTCGAGCCTAAAGGGGATCACCTTGCTGAGCGTCTGATGGATCTTTCCAGGGGAGATGTCCCGATCAACCACTTTCGCCTTTGCTACTTGGCTCCGACCCCTCTCGCCGTCAACATCGAGACAAAGACCAACAGGACGTCTGAAACCACCCAGATTGCCAATTGGGTTCGCACTCATTTCCGACAGCTTGATAAAGTGGTCAAGTCCTGCTTGGCCGGACGCCAACTGGAACTTCCTATCCTTCCCGTTGTCTTTGTGAGAACGTGTGGAGAGTTGATTTTGCGCGACGGGACGATCGGAAGACGGTGATTTATGAAGGTATCATTGTTGGAAGGACGGATACTCTCTACGGATGTTACCAAGTTTGCGCTGCAGTCAAACGGCTGGGTGACTGGGCCCGGGAGGACTTTCGGGCTTGGTGGTTGGAGGCGGTGGGGGTCGGAAGGAGGACAAGGGGCGAATTGGCTTAGTTTGTTGCGACAATCATGTCGTCTCTCGATCTCGTAAAGCCCACGACACGATTTGCCACCAAGCGCAATGCAGACTGCGACCGGAAATTGTCGAACTGGACCACTATCAAGGTAGGTAAATTTGGCAGAGATCGTTCCCTACCTTAATCATCTTAGCCCGTAGCGGAAGGACCACCTATATTGCTATCGTCCATCGAATCTCTGTCTAGTGGCAGCCAGGGACAACCAGTTTCCGGACCAGCCGGCTTTGTCGCCGATCCGGTAGGTAGTGCATGGTTTGGTCTACTCCTAGCCCGAAGATAAAAACCTCGGGGGAAGATCCGATGGCTACGGCGGCGAGGATTTGTGGACAAAGCTTTCCCTAGCAGAGAGTGGTTGGTGTTTCTAGAGCTGGATCGGTTAGTTCACTGAAATGTAGAGGTTCAGGCTGTCTTCGACTCACGGTGTTGGGGACCTGACGACAAGACACACGGCAAGCATTTTGCCCCACAGAGGAATTCCAATATACCTTCGCGTGAATCATCTCAGGTTAGCTGCGCTCTTGATCTCACTGAGCAATTCCACATTCTTGACCGGCTCCAGCGTCACATCGCAGTTTGGCACAGTCTCGAGCCCCGGTTCCACGGCGACCTCAAGCCTTACATCCCTGTTCGGCGCGGCTTCGGGTGCCGTATCGATGAAAACTTCGAGGGTAGAGTATTGGAAGACAAGGCCTCTCAGGACTACCATACCATCCATGACAACACAAGAGGGATGGCTAAAGCAAGCAAGCCCACCCGCACGGTAGCACCACCGAACAACCGTGCTCTCGGCTCCGGCCATCCAGTCAACCCGCAGTCGAGCCGCTCAAAGGTACACTGAGGCTTCTCGGCGCGCGACGCCTTCGTGAATTCGGACAAGCTTCGACTCATGGTTGGCAACGACGAATGCAAAGCATAGAGCTGGGTTATATTTGGAGCTGAGACGATGGAAGGGAACGAAATACTGGACGATACGAGACGTCCCTTGTGCTGACATACATTATCTCACGAGTTCAGGATGTCCAACAGATCCTTGTTGATATCCTCTGCATTCAGCCTTGGCAGCGCATGTGACGCTCCGGGGTACACCTTGATATGCCCCTTCTTGGCCATCTTTATCCCCAGCAGGGACCCCGTCTTGATGGGCACGATCTGGTCATCATCCCCCTGGATGAAATGAACGGGGATATCTAGGCTCTTCAGGTCATCGCCGTACCAATTGTGCCATGACTTGGTTGTGTCGTAGGTAGCCTTGAAGCCTGCCTGCATGCCGGCTTGGAACCAGGACTCGATCAGGCCCTGGCTTAACTTTGCTTGGGGACGGTTGAAGCTGAAGAAAGGCCCGGTGGCCACGTCGCGGAAGAATTGGGCCCGGTCCTTCTCCATAGCGGCACGGAAGCCGTCAAGTACGCCTATCTCGACACCATCTGGGCTTTGGTCGGTCTTGATAAGGCACGGCACATTGCTGCTAATCAGCACAGCCTTCTTGACACGAGAGGTTCCGTCTGTGGATATCTTAGTAACGGGAACGCTAATTCTCGATCATAAGAGGGGCTAACTCACGGCGCGCACAGTAGCGGACGAGCTCGCTGCCTCCAGTACTATGGCCAACAACGATCATGTCCTTGAGGCCCAGCTTCTCCACTAGCTCCTGGATATCGTCGGTCCACGAGTCGACGTCGTTCCCCTCCCATGTCTGCTCCGACCTCCCGTGTCCACGGCGGTCATGAGCTACTACACGGCAGCCGTGGTTGGCCAAGAAGAACATCTGATTCTCCCAGTCATCCGAGTTGAGCGGCCAGCCATGGCTGAAGAAGAAGACGGGGCCGTCCTTCTTGCCGTGGTCCTTATAGTAGAGCTGAGCTCCGTCACGCAGACTGATGTATGGCATTATGGACTGATGCGGTGCTTTCAACCCCAGGTTGCTGCTTGCTGCAATATATGGTTAGAATGAGGTGCTACCTAGGTAAGAAAGAGTTGCTGGATGGACAGGCTGGGGTCGTTGGCTTGGCGTGGTGAATCGCTGCCGATATTTGTAGCACTTACACCACATATGGGTGAAGAGGCCCAGGAGCGGGCGCTTACTGATCACCAGTGCCTACTTGAGCATCCATTGGACATCTCGATGGGTACCGCTCTGAAGGCCCGAAACGGAATCCTTGACACTGCATGATGCAATATTCGCTTAGGATATGCTACCAATCAATCAACACCACCAACCTTCCAGGCCGGAGCGGAGGAAACGTTGCGTATCGTGATATTTGGAAGACCCCCCTTCTATTTGGAAGACTCCGCTCGGCGTCGGCCTGTACTCACCACACCAGAAGCGACAGTAGAGTCAATGTGAAAAGAATTGATCTGTAGGTACCGTATGGAATAAGTGGGATCATTTGGCTTCAGGATTCTGATGATGGGAATTGAGGGCGCCTGTTCGGGTTTTACTTTCTACTCATGCAGCCGTAACTATCTGTATCGCCCTTCCACACCTTGCGTCTGGCATCTGGTTTTCCCGATGTGCATGCGGGGTTGGCGCAAAATTGGCGCCTTGACCTCCCATGCGCTACGAGAGGGGACCTTTCAACGATCCGAGACAATCCACAGAACGACGCAACGAGCCTGGCCTGGTTACTTGCGATGGATCACGCAGGATGCAACAGGCAGAGCCCCACGTCAAGTTGTTGTCTCTTGCCACCCAACCATCAGGAAAATGCTTGATCACCGCTTCTTTGGCGAAGTGCGAGATGTCCTATGGCCCTGCTTCAGGTCTGTCTTTGGACCCTTGGGGACGACCTGGAATACATTACGAAACTACACCCATTTCACTGGGAGGCACACGCACGATAGGCAGCCGAGTTGGCGTCTTGGCCTCCTATTCGATGCCAGCTAAGGACTTTCGGTCATGTTTGCGGTCACCATGGGTAATGCAAGGCAACCAACCACCTCTACCTCTACCTCCAGAACGATACAGATTAGCTCTGTAACAGGCATCACTTCCACCGAATCCAGTGTGCAGTGCTTCTAACAGTAGTCCTAGAGGGAGCTGACTGAGGTATTGGGAGAAGAAGAAGGAATAAAGGCAAAAGAAACCAATGGGAAAGGGCAGAGGGGGAGAGCGTATGATAGCACCTTCTCTAGCTTGGGGTTTCGGTAGTTAGAGAAATAACGACAGTGCTGAAGGTCAAAGCCCAGGTGGTGAAGAGCGCGACAACAGGACATTCTAGTTAAACCATGGCATAGGTGGCTTCGAAACGACGTTTGGGGGCTTCCAACGGGGCTGGTGCCGGCAAAGAAAAACGTCGGGTGAGGAACGGCGATAGACAACCGCTCGGACATATATAACATATCAGTATATAATAGAACGGCTTAGAAACGATACTGGTATCGATGTCGAGCGATTACCCGCTTTATCCGCACCGCCACTAAAGGACTTTCTAGCAGCTCATGGTGTTGTCCTCAGGTAACACACCTTAGCTCAGACTAAGAATGCTAGAGAGGACAGGCAAGCAAAAATTAGTTGCGGCACCCTACTTTGGTACTGTTATGAACATGCGAGCGTGGGCCCAATTCTCGGCCCCACAAGAGTTTAACTTCGTCGCCGAAGATGGTGGAGAACTCGGGATCCGTCTGCTCTCCCATAGATAAGCCAACAATCGCCAGACTTGTAGTTGGGTCGGTGACGACCAGCGAATCCCTGGTGCTGTATGTTTTTTCGCATTATTTTTTACAAAATTTCTTGAAAAAAAAAAACTTAAACCTGGGGTCCTTTTTCCCCATTTTGAAATTCGGAACTTCTTTTGGTAGTCTGCTGAATTCCAGATTGTGGAATGCAGGCGTGCAGCGCGTCTCGCTGCTGGGAATGCATGCACAAAACGAAGGGTCAAGTTGGACGCATGACGGCACAGCTGGAAGTCTGGGACTCTTATTATCTTATTATTTAGCCTGCACGCCGTGGGCATGCGCTCTCCTGGCCACTGGATGAGGCTCTGCAGCAGGGGAAATATGGTGTCCTGGACTCCTGGAAGGAAAGAGGCCCTTGGTCGGTGTTTGCCAGTGCAGCGCTCCCGTCAACACTCTTGGATCGATCACAAATGACGCGGTTGCCTTCGAAAGACGCCATGTCGTCCGTTTCCATTTGCGCTTTTTATCCATCCCTCCGTTGGATCGATCAGCAACCTACTTAATTCACCATGTCAAATCCTCCCCGAGCCAAAGGCCCCCTCTATCACACCTTCTCCCGCAACACTGGGTTCTCGCTCTTTTCCGTCTCGTACCCCGCCCTCGCTTTGGTTCCCTATTTCTTCGTCCGACGGAGACCCGTCCGTGTCGGCTCTCGCTCACCACTGACGCCTGCGCTCCCTCTCTTCCAGACCGAAGTCTCGGCGCTGATCGCTGTCGTTGAAGTCGTGATCGATTACGTCTACGCGCCATGGTGCACCATCGCGGCCTGGCGAAATCTGGCCCTTAAGAGCGCCGGTATGGCCTTCCTTCCTCGGTTCGCCCTCGTCGTTTAATGGGTATATAATGTCTTACGTCTGGAGGGATTAGCTAATTACATCTCTTATTTAACCTTAAGCTGCCATATAATCATCACTCTGGTGACTTCTCGTTTCAATTACCATATGAGTTTTTTCACTGCAATTTCAGCCGTCTAAGAAGGGGTTCAACCCCCGCCCTTTGTAAGTCTTTATCTCGATTTTTGATTTAGAAATCCTTATGATGTGATTAGTAAGCTACTGACCTATTGATATATTTAATTCCAAACTCTTTCATTCATAAACTTATAGCTGGCAGATAGTAAGAAATCCCTGCCACTCGCCAAGTACCCGATCTACATATAGCCACGGTCCTAAGTGGCAGTAGAAATCAACTGGTGAAAACCAAGTCCAGTACCCAACCCTCCCACCATGTAGTCCCAAGCCTACTTCACTTGAGAAAGAAGAGTCCCATGTTTGAACTATAATATACTGTAATGAAAAATAGTTCGAGAGAGATATAGTCCCCCTCTATCCACAACAGGTGTCACTTCGGAGCCAAACCAGCCCGTCTCAGCGCTAACCGTTCTGGCCAAACAAGACCTTAAAATGAGGAAAGCCAGCTTGAATTAAATAACTACCCTGAAGAAAGAACAAACTTGACAAAGAGCACGGGAGGTCCCGGGAGTTGGTTTCAGGGCTATCGTCAATCATCCCGTTAACGGTCATAATACGACCTACAACCAACCCCCTCACAAGATTTCTGGACCTGGCGCAGCCGTGAAAAGTGATCACCCCAAGTGCAAAGATAAGATACAGGAATTATTGTTGCGGTACTGATTATATACTCGCATTGTATGTGCTGTAATGTGTGTTAGCAGACTCGTTCGGTAGCAAAGGCCAGCCGAGGTCTGACTGGGACTTACGTAGTCCCTGTACGTCGTGGTGACAAGCGCCCGCTATCTCATTCGATGTGTCGCTTGGTCTTCTCCGGGAGTGAATTTGCGTCTTGCGTGGTGGGTTTTGTGTCTGAATCTTGCAAGTGGTCCAAAGGGATTTGGTCTGGCTCAGCTGGACCGGTTTTGATGATACTAGGCTTAGAAAAGCTAGCCTCGTGAGAATCTAGTCCCAACACAACACGTTTACTGATAGATTGAAGACTAAATTTGTTGTAGTCTAGTAGAAGATATGGTCTGCACCAGCGGGAAGACTCGAAGGGCACGATCGACTTGGAGGCTTGAGAAGGAGTGAAGTAGTCGTCCTCTCGGGCAATAATCTCCTCCAAGGCCGAGGCAACCTGCTTGCTTGTTAGGCGGTCTGAAGCTGCTTTTTGAAGGTCACGTTGGTATCGGACGTCGATGGGCTTATTTTCTGTGTGCGTGTTTCGGATTACGAGCATGTAGTTGACTGCAATGTGGCAAAGCTCTCGCACAAACTCGGAGCTGAGAGAGTGTGTGCAGAGGTAGGTGGCTTGCTGTTTTCCCCTACTGTCAGTGGTGACTAGCGATGGCGGGCAAAGCAACACTAACTTGAAGGACCCTTTCATTCACTTTCGCGGTAGTGCCCGGGCCCTCCGAGTTACCGGCTTGGGAAATTGTCGCAAATCGGCAACAATCTCCTCGGAGAGCCTCGGTTACTCGGCCCTCACTAAAATTTTCGTAGCCTTCGGGCCTGTCCACTATCTAGGTGACGAAGTCAAGAAATAAACAACTAAGATTCTTGACATCGGTTGACGTAGTTGGAGTAGAGGGATGATTTCCATCTCTGGGGCTAGGTAATCCCCGAAGCGGATATATCCCCTAACTTGCGACGGCGTTGAGTCTAGTGAGCTCGCCCCGAACCCAGAAAGTTGCAGTACCCCAAGTTGCTCGTGTACCGTGTAGGGATCCGAAACTGCATGGTAGTCCCAGCTACCAAAGTGGAGAATGTTCTCGGGGGCGATATTGCCGTGTATGCCGTGTAGCGCGTGCAACTTGTGGAGGACGTTTGTAAGACCGAGGCACTGTTGTGCAACCCAACGAGATATCGTGGAGTAGTTCACTGCAAGGGATTTAGCTGCTCGCCACTCTTTGCTAAGCCACAGACCTTCCAAGTCCCGATCTGCTGCCTCGAACATGAGATGAAATCATCACGTCCACTAAGCGTGTCGTCAGGGGTAATTATGATTGATGCTAGGAGTCGGACCAGATGAGGCGAGCTAACAGTCGAGGCAAGTCGATCCAAGATGTTGACTTCATTTGTGTATGCTTCGGTCTGATCCTGGCCACTTCGGACATCGTTCTTCAGAGTCTTGATAGCGACGAGACCGAGCTTTCCATGCTTCTACACACCAGTTAGCGAAGGGAATCTGTCGGGATTCGCGTTACAAAAACTTATGCCGTACAGTATATCGGGGGAGGTCTTGCTGGTCCTCATGTAGTCTTATGAAATTGACGTCAGCAAAACCGCCTGAAACTTCCCGCCTCGACGACCGCTCGAAGGCGAGGATCTCTTCAGTTGACCTAAGCGAGAGAATTGGCGGTCTGATATTGCGAGTGCGGTCTTCATCAGCTGTATCGGTCAACTTCAATTCTCCTTCAATGGACAAAAATTCCAACCCTGTCTCGGCTGAAAAGAACTTTGGCCATAGCTGCCATCGTAAGGATCTGAAAGTCTTGATCTCCCTTGTCTTCCAGCCCGCAAACAGGTGGGCAAATATGTCGGGAGCCATGTCAATCCCACCGAACATGATGTCCATCAACGACAAATCATCACAGCCGGCATCAACGAAGAAAAAGATATCCCCCTCGCGATCTGCAGTGAGCAATGCGGCGAGTGCTCGACGAAATTGCCGTCCCAGCCTGCCCGGTAGCCCAAGCAGAACGATCTCTGGCGCAATGATGTTGGCCAGCGTTCGAAGATGGTTGTCATCAGAGCTACGACGGTCGCCCTTGTCCTCGGTCGCTCTTAGCAGCAGAAAAACAGTTTCAGTGCTCAGGATAGCATGTAGACGTGTCCAAGGCAAGAAGTAAGTCTCCCAATTCTTCCAGAAGAATGAGGAGAGAGTCGGCTCTAAATCATCGGCTATGCGCCGGATAAACTCGTCACCTGTCAGCGAAAGGTCGTAGGAGATTGCTTGAATCGAATACGCAGAACGAGCAACAAATTTTCCTTCGCGGTCCAACTCTAAGGTAATTTTTGATTCATCGGCTCGGGCGGGAAGTGGGTCCTGAGCTGGGAATTCGAAGTTTGCTGTGAAAGTCTCGAGAGGTAAACCACCAAGCCACTGAGGCACTGTCCGGTTCGCAGATGGGAGCTTGGATACATCTTCGTATCTCAGGGCTCCGCTAGATTCGCGTTTCGTTCCCTCACTGTCAGACTCTGAAACGATGATGGTAATTTGATAGGTTTCGCTGTCGTCGTCCATGGTATCGTCGCCGAGCGTGACTGCTCGCGAGCTGCGGCTTTCTTCGCTTCCTAAGTGCTGCTTGTCGTAGGCGGGCAGTGCCCAGAGCGCGAATCCGTGAAGACATTCCGCAACATGCTCAAACGTATTGTTGGAAGGGTGCTCTGTCGCCGATGGGCAAAGTGGACACGTTAATGACGGAAGAGTCACCCGCGCGGCGAGGTTAGAGTATAAAGGTGCTTCATCTTCACTAAGACGTGTGTCGTGCTCATCGAATATATGCGCCTGCCAGTCTTGCTCAGAGCGAAATATGAGTGGTTCCGTGGACATTTGAACAGAATTGCAGTCTTGGCAAATCCACCGCTTGACGCTGTGGTCCTCTCGGATGTGCTCTAGAAGCGCTTCTGCGGTGCCATACATCTCATAGGGGTTCCTACAGTCCTCTAAAATGCATGTATAGACGAGTAAGTCCTGGGCCACGTGTCTGGTCACACATCGTTAGAAATCCGCCATGGAACCAGCTTTGGGGGAGAGACCACACTTACCGCCAACGGCTCCTGTCTTTGGCGTAGTCACCAGAGATTGTGTTATAGCAGTAGGGACATTGTATCAGGCCGTCAGGTGTCGGCTTCGGGCACGGAGGGTACTCGTGCGCAATTCCGGTCAATGTTGCTCTAGTGAGGACCGAGGCTGTGTTGCGGTCTCCCAAGACAAGTCCCTCGTTGTACTTGGACCCTATCTCCGTAGCTGTCTTGGTGGCCGGAGCGGAAGGCGCCTCTGAACGTGGCTGTTTCTTCGACCCTCCACTAGTGGCCGTTAGGCCATCAGTGGCTTGAGGCGTCTGGGACTCGGATACCGTCCGGTCCGGCTTCACCGCTTTCCTCGTCGGCTCCACCTCTTTGGGTTGGATGTCTTCGTCTGCGGCCGTCGTTTTCTTTCCCACGGTTCTCTGTGCGTAGATTATCCTATTGCGGCGTACGAGATTTGCCCTAATCAAGCGGACTGGTACAGTTGTTTGCAACAGTGAATGTGGTTCTGCAAGCTCGGAGGTAGTGGCAGCATTTGACGACTCGAACTCGACCAACTGTTGAGCAGCGTCACCTTGCCGGTCATGACCTCCCCGTGCCCGGAAGATGACGATGTTGAGAAGGCTCTCTAGGTCACGGAGCTCGCCTGACAAGCTCCTGTTTGCCTCGAACGTGGAATCCGCCGACTTGAATCGATACCCTGTCCCCACTTTGCGAATCTTGCTGGATATACGAACAAGGCCATTGAGGATGGATCTGGACGAGATGCGAATCTCGTTCGCCACATCATCATCCGCAGCATCCGCCTCGCTGGCTGACTGCGCAGGGTTGACTGAATGGTCCACTTGCTCTGGGTAGTCGTGTAGCAGATCTCGGATACCATCGAGATAGCTGCAGATTGCCTTCGATGTTTCGGGCCAACACCTGACGCGATAGTCGAGGGACGATCGCCCGGTCGCGGTTGCCTTGATTCCGGAAGCCCAGAGATTGAAGTCCGCTTGGCGGTTCTCGAGCCATTCATCGCCAGGATGCGTATCGACACGCGTCGCGAATAGCCTCAGGCAAGCATCAGCTTGCTTGTTGGATGGCGTGATTGTCAAGTCTAGTGTCCATCGCGAAAAGACGAAAGAAAAAATGAAGGGAGTTTGGCGCTTGCGTGGAAGCTTGGAATGCGTCTGTCTAGCATGGATTGGACCTTCTTCGTTTTCGCTTGCCCACCACTACCAGTGCAGCAGTGAGGTCCTGGGCTAGCAAAGAGGGAAAGTGCCAGTGTGCCTGGAAAGCCCACGAGAACATCTGATGAGGGCACCGCAAGGTCAACAATGATTGGCTACATCGGACAAATTTCCCCGCACCTGCCACGGAGCAAATATTGGCGCAGGCCAGGCCGCTGCTCGCGCACCTCCGTTTCTTTCCTCCGGCACCGTAACCACAGTCTTTCTCGGATTTTGACTCATGGCCGTGCCACGTTCGGTTGCTGCTGCAGCGTTGGAAAAGCTACGTGGGGAGCTTCAATCCCACAATGATGGGGCGAAAGGCTTTCGCATGGCCCTCGACGCTGACCTTGGGAACGCACAGACTTGGCTTGCCACAGCGTCCGACGGCGACGTCGTACAATTGCTCGACAAAATTGAGTTCTTCGTCCAAGTAAGTCATATACCGAGGCATTGGCGCTTATTCTGCCCATGATGAACTGACGAGCGACAAAAGTCTCTGTTGCAATGGCCGGCCGAGCACAGCGTCCCGCAATTCCCGCCCCAAAAGCGAACCAGACCGACTTCCGGGACTGACGGGGGGAGCACTTACGCTGGCTTGCATCTCCTGCGCACCGGAAAGCCATGGGGGAAGGCAAAAATCAAAGCATACGCCAGTTGCAGGCGGGATGCAAAGCACCGGATCGCTCTCATCTAATATCTTGAAGCCCTGAGACATGAAGCTCCGGCCCTGTGGAAATCGAGTGACGACCCCTACTCTCGGCCAAAACCAGCGGATCGAACCGATATCGGTAACCCACACGACTACCTCCAGGTCCTATATACCGTTTTCGCCGGAGTCAAAGTTTGCGGGATCTCTGAGATGGAAATTCCAGCCAATCTCCGTCTGCGATTCCAGGGAGGGGGCTCGGAGAAGCGATTTAAGCGTTTCAGGATATTCTTTTTGTGCCATCCTCACCAATGCGACACAAGATCAACCCAAACCCGCCAGTCGCGGGACAGCTCAATATGTGTGTTTCAAAGGTCCGTGGTTCGCTCACAGTACCTACCTCTGCTTCAGCCGCGTAGCGTTCACCACCTAACTCACTGTCAGCCAAGTCACTACTGAGGCGGCACAACCCCTATCCCAGAAGGAAAACGAGGAACTCACGACGGCGGCTCAGTTCTGCTCACTCATCACCGATAATGCCTACGTTCAGCTATGCTTGGACTTCACTCGCGAAGGTATCCGCCTCCATAGCACGCCGGCCAATACGCACCATCGTACGGATACCCAGATTCAGTACTGGAGGTTGCCAACTTACATGTCGCTTCACGACATCCTTAAGTCGCCAACCAAGCCATCCAGAAAAAGGCGGCTACTGCTCTGCTACCAGCTCGCTAAAGCGTTTTGGAACTTCTACGGATCAAACTGGATGACCGCTCCATGGACCAACGAAACCGTACTCTTCATGTTCGACTAGATGAATGAACCGAGGTGCATCTTTCTCGATGACCCATACCTGGCAGCTTCCGACTGCATCTCCATCAAGCCGACCGTGAATCCGGGTTCCAAAGATCGCGGTCCTGTCGTCCGGTCCCATCAATCTCCCAAGATTCTCGCACTCGGCATCATGTTGATCGAGATTGAGTTTGGCCGGAAGATCGAGGACTTTATTGGCCCGCAATTCTACCTTGAAAATGGGGAGTTGGACATCAACGCTAAACATGTTACTGCGAGACGCATCTATCTGGAGAGCCGTGAGATGTGGGAAAATAACGAGGAGGTGTATCCTCAGATTCAACAGGTCATTGCAACCTGCCTCGCCGTGTACCGAGCCAATAAAGACGAGCATAAAGGCGTCGAAATGCTATCTCACGACCCTTTTATGACCTTTACGGAAACTAACCCAAGAGACTTGGCCGGAATCCGCCATGCTATCGAGGAGCACATTGTTCGGCCTATTAAAGATCTCTGCAGCCACACATTCTGGCCAAACAAGCCAGACCCACAGGAGTGGGATTGCCCGCCCTTCAGCATCGGCAACCCCCTGAATAAGCCCGTGGTTTCGGATAGAGTCCCAACGATCAGTGCTGTAGACAAGTACGTCCCCACTCTTTTTAGGGAACTACTTCCCTAGTAACTAATTGCTGCCATAGATCAACAAGCTTTTCTTCTCAGGACTGGTTCCGACAATTCGATAATCTGAGCGCAGCACTTCGAGTGAAGCCCGGAGAAAGGGATGTCGGATCACCATCTGTCCGGATCGCCATCCTTGACACAGGCGTCACCGAGGATCTTCGACTGCAGCTCGAAGGCTACCGGGATTTCGTGACCCAAAGTGACTCTCCATGCACCGATAGCAGTGGTCATGGCACAAAGGTATTCCACCTACTTCAAAGGGTCTATGATGCTACCAAGATCTACGTGGGACGAATTTGGGAAGGAAGCCGTGCGGCAGACAATACCTTTAACGCGCAACGCATGGAGGATGTGAGTCTCCGGATATGGGCGCTATTTAAAAGGACAATAATAACCATGGCAAAATACAGGCGATCCGCTGGGCTATGGAGGAGTGGAAGGTGGACATCGTTCTGCTCCCATCCGGCTTCCAGACAGCATACAATGGAGTTAAAAACGCCATCGCAAATGCAAATATCTGCGGAATTCTCACCTTTGCGTCGCCCTCAAACTATGGGAATTGCACAGACATCTACTTTCCTGGCCGTCTCTACAGCCACGGGAAAGTTATCACGCTCTTTTCGACAAACGCGATGGTCAGAGCGTCGACAGCTCATACCTTCAATCCAAGCCCTATACCCACGGCCGAGCATCGATCCTTCGCGGTTCTTGGTGAATATATCGAGTTGGAGAACTATGAGGCATTACTCAGCGGAACTTCCTTCTCGACGATGATAGGGGCCGGAGTAGCCGCGCGAATCATCGATTTCTCCCGCCATCGCGACTACCGAGGACAGCTGCGCGGGGCGAATGATCTGAGGAAAGTAGAAGGCATGTTCTCAGTATTCGGTAAAATGGCGCAGCGGCCAGATAATGGTTATCGATGTATGGCACCTTGGAAATTACTACGTAGTGCCCGGGTCATGGATGGGGAGGACAGGCCTGCTTCTCTGAGACGCCAGCGATCTGAGCTGTGCGATTCTCTGAACGAAGCACTTGGGGATCTCAGTAACGCGTGAGAATGCAAATATTCTTTTCCCCTCGGTCAGCTACCTAGGTATCCAGACATAGCTGCGTACCTAGAACCGCGACGCGTCGGCATCTCATAAGTCGACCTAGGTCGGTCGTGCGCCGAAGGGATTCGAGCACTCCACCAGCCATCATTTGCTGAAAAGTTCAGTGCAAGATGCAGGGAGTGACGGGCCAGTTAGGATGCGTGCGCGGCATCGGTCGGCTTACCGTCCCCGGCTTACATGCTGAGACCCGCTTCCCTCTCCGCCGCAGATGTTTCGTGCAAGTCCCTAGAAAACAACTCAACAGCCCACCATGACAGACAAGTGCTGGTTTGTACTCCGTCACACACACCATGCCCCTCCCCTCATCCCCGCGAGCGGGTACGGCAAGGCTACGGGCCCGGTGTGCATCGGGCATATCATCACCTCCACAAATCCCTCGACATCGTCAACCCGGCAGGCCCCGAGGAATATCCCTCCAGCATGCGCATCCAGGCTGGCGTCGCCTACGACCTAGACTGGAAGCCCACTGAGGGTGGAGCTTTCGACCTGTCGAGTAAAGTCGCCGCTCCCATTGCCGCCGCCGCTGGTGTCGACGTGGGCTTCAACGCCGGCGTCGCCTTCAAGCACTCAGTCAGTCGCTGCTGGGAGTTTGAGCGCCTGGAAACGTCCTATGTCAACATGACGCAGAGCTATCTCGATGATACGATGGACTCGCCCGAGGTGGAAAGCTACGTCAAGCGGCACAAGCAGTATGGCGTGGTGAACCCCTCGTTATTCGTCATCACGGGGATTATGACAGGGCGGAAGGCAACGCTCTCGGAGACTGAGACCAAAGAGCGAAGCGGCATTGTCGAGACAACTGTGGGCGCGGGGGAGATTGCGGAAGTTGGAGGCGGCGTTGGCGCATCTCGAAACATGGAGAATTCGATTTCTCAGCGGGTAGATGATCTGGTCTTTGCCATTCGGGTGGCTAAGGTGACCAAGGGGTTTTTTGAAAGGGATTGGTGCTGGGAGACGCTCTCGGGAGGGGCAACATTTGCGGCTGGCAAAGAGGAAGCCAAAGCGGAGAGAATCAAGTCGGTGAAGGCCCA
>Ga0247770_1001448_pt1 | contig 18325 bp, 23 predicted proteins | sample UWRJL136409B6_FD_179943 | JGI IMG/M metagenome (GOLD analysis project Ga0247770, IMG submission 179943) | Plant litter microbial communities from Arlington Agricultural Research Station in Wisconsin, United States - UWRJ-L136-409B-6 | ecosystem: Environmental > Terrestrial > Plant litter >... | reverse complement strand
CCACCCCCAGATCGAAGGCATGCTAACCATCCTCGCCGGCATAATCTTCCTAACCCTCTTCCCCACCTCCCCCAGCCCAACCTCCCTCCTCCATCACACCTACTTCACCCCCGCGAATCCCAAATCCTCCACCGCCGCATCCTCCTCGACGACGCCACCAAATCCCAACTCTCCCGACACGCCTCCCTCACCGAGCTCAAGCACACCCTCTCCAACTGGCGACTCATCCCCCACATCCTACTCATCATCTGCGGCCTCGCGCCCTCGTCACTCTTCATGGCCTACGCCCCGTCGCTCGTCGTATCTTTCGGCTTTGATCGGCTCCGCGCGAACGCAATGACGAGCATAGGGGCTTGGATCCTGCTCCTCACGAATATCGCATGGGGTATGATTTCAGATCGGATTGGGAAACGCGGACCGATGGTTACGTTGGGGTTGATTTTGTTTTGGGGGGCTACAGTTCGTTTTCTCTCTCTCCTCTGCCTACCTAATATCATGACGGCAGAAAAAACAAACTAACAAGTAATGCTAGTTAGGAAACCGCCTCTTGATTGAATCCAAGAATGCAAACCTGAGATTCGCTTTCATCACCCTGGGCATCATCTTCTCGTCCAACTGGCGTAAGTACCGGACTGGGCTGCTCGGCCAAGTCCAGAACGCTGACAGATTTGTAAACCCGTCAACGGCTCAGGGATGGCTCTGAACACCGAGACATCCGGGGAGCGGTTCGTCACCATGGCGGTGCTCATCATGTCGGCCAACACGTCCGGAATCGTCGGAAGTCAAATCTTCCAGCAAGAAGACCGGCCACTCTACCGAAATGGTTGGACAATCATCATCACTCTCGCGTCGTTTTCTCTCCATGTCAGTAGTAGCCAACCTTCAGTATCGATGTTTGAACCGCCGCGGGAAGACAAAGAAGGATGGTTCACAGTTCAGTTGGTAAAGAAGAGCAGGAGTAATATCTTGAGACTCTTGTCCGCTATTATGAATCCTCTAATCATACCAGTATTTCTGTTCGATCACATAGGATCATGATGTAACCCCTAGTCCCGCAAGGCCCGCATCCAACGGCATTCGCCAAACTGTTCCAAGCTTCGTCAGACAACGGAAGAAGGATGGACCGTTTTCTCGTCTTTTGCATCAGAGAAGAAGGCCCATGCCAGCACTGCTCCGACAACGCACAAAGCCGCCAGAGACAAACTCAGGAACCAGTAACCAAAGGTTGTTCTCAGTGAGGCGCCCCAGTAGTTTCTAACAAGCAATCCCGAACTTGACACAAGTGTGTTCAAACCAAACATCTGGCCCATCGCTCCTCTGGGGCCGAATCTCTCAGGACTCGCTAGCACCGCCTTTTCAACTACCCGTTTAGCCTTGACCACCCCAGGCGTTGATACCAAGGCAACGCATATGCCCTGCAAGACCAAGAAGCCGAAGAAGAGTGGAAAGTGACACGAGGAGCTCGTGCACAAACATGTCGGTATAACCATGCCGGCAAGTGCTGGAACAAAGCATCCATAACCAATCGTGGCAATTCTCCTCGGTCCGTACCGATCAACAGCCCATCCAGCAACATGGACAAAAAGCAACACGGGGATGGCCAACCCGAGAAATGTGGCACCCACCGCACCCGGAGAGAGCCCAAACTGCGCGCCGGCCTCCATAGACAAGGTCGAGTCATAACTGCCGAGGATAACGTACTGAATGAAGCCGAGAAGCAAAGCAACAACCAGCTGAGCGTCCGATAGACAAGTCAGGATAGGTAGCGGATTTCGGAACGTAGCCGGCTTGGACGACGCAAGGGAGGAACCGCGCTGGGGCTCTATCGTCCGTAGTTGACAGAGTCATCCCCGTCTATGAGCTTCCCGCTCACATCCCTCGGCCTCTCCACCATCAGCACTCTCAGGACCAAATCCACCGCCAACACCATCAAGCTAACATTGAGTATCCCGTCGAAGCCCTATCTCGCGAAGATGAATCCCCCCAACGGTGGCCCAATCAGATCCCCCACCGCGACAATCGATCGAATCTGCTCGTGTCAGCCAGCCTCAACAACCCTAGAAGAAAAAAACCAACGTACTGCACCAAAAGCCTTGCCCAAATCCTCTCCCCTCACCGCATCCGCCACCATGCTAAACCCCGCCGCATACACCACCGCCGCACTCCCGCCATTCAACACTCGACTTGCCACCATCATGTCAAAGCTCCGACTAGTATAAAACGTCACCGTCGCCGAAAATAGCGCCCCCAACCCTACCAGGTATAAGCGTCCCCTCCACGCCCTAAAATCCGCGACCCAGCCCGCCGGGACCGCCACGACGAGTAGGGCGAGACTACAAGAGGCGAGGAGCGTCGCGGCGCGGGATTGCACCTCGGATTCGGGCACAGACGGGAGGTGGGCGTGTATGAGATACGGAAGCAGGGGGACGCGCATCCCGAAGAGGAAAAAGTCGGAGAACTGGCCGATGGCGACGGTCAGGATGATGAAGCTGGGGTGGGAGCGCCGCTGGTGTTTCTTCTCCGTCGACCGCGGCGGTGCAGGAGACTCCATAGCGGTGGCTATAAAGTGAGTGAGTGCCTCTGGGTGTCGAAATTGAGCCAGGGGGAGAGAGCTCGGTGGGTTTGCGCGGGAGAGGTGTCGGGGGATCGGGGCCCAGGGCAGATGAGGGGAGGTGGCCATGCTAAGCCGACGTCGGTAACGTTATCGTGTAGAACATGGGTAGAGCGACTTCGTCAGACGTTGTTGATGCAGGCACTCTCCAGGGATTAATTGAGTGGTGCCTTCCGGGCTGCACGCATCAACGCCCTATTCTCGGCTGAGATTCCATGTTGTCGTTCTGAACAAGAACAGGAAGAGTTGATTGAAAATGAAAACGTGTTTGACGAGGGCCGACCCGAGACTCAGCAGAGCTTTCACGTTCGCCCTTTCCATTGAATCTCCAGGTTGCTGGGCACATTGGGGGCAAGGCAGGTTCCGAGCTCACGGGCAACCCCCCCTGACGCCCAGCCCCCGATGATGCCAAGCAGCCCCGGGCCAGCCGACCAAAAGCCGAAGGTATGCATGGCGGCCCGTGTTCGGCGGGTTTGTTGCGTTCCGTAGGAAGCGGCGTCATGGTTGGGAGAAGAGCGACTTGATGGTTCAAATAATACGAGTGTGCGGGACCGGGCTAGTCCGAGGTGCGCCAACTGCCTTTTGCACCTGCTCAGTTCTTCGCCGCCGTCCCTCGCTGCATTGCCCTCGATATTCGTCAACAATGTCGGCCGCGTCACCAACAACCACATTCCCCACATCATTGACATCGAGACTTTCCGCTTGGCCCACACCGACCCGCACCTCGTTCACCATCACATCCTTCCCTTACGTCCCACTCACGACCACCTTCACCGCAAGCGACCCAAGTTGCTCAGATATTCAGGCGGCCTACTTCGGTGGCTTCCTGCTCATTGACCCCCTACCTGAGTCATGTCTCCCAAGCGGTTTCAGCACGCAACCGACGGCTTTCTTCTCGCCCGGCATCGTATGTCCGAGTGGTTACTGGACGGCCTGTGTCAATAACCTAGTTGTCAAGTCCATCACCATCGTTACCTGCTGCCCGACCCGCGGAACCTCGATACACCTGTCGTGTGTTAATGAGCTGGACTAGGCGCCTTCTGGAGCAGGGAAGGACCACAACTGCATGTGGACACCAGCCGCCTATCCAATCTCCATAACTGCGGTACAGTTAGTAGGCGGAGATACGTCTCGCTGGGTCACGACCTTGTCGGGCACCAACAGGATCGGCGCCCTGGGTGTGAGGATGGTGTATCAGGCCACTGACGTTACTACTGCTCCGCCTTCCTTAACAACAGAAACAGCAACAACAACAGCAACAACAACAACAACACCAGAAACCCTTCCCGAGACATCAACCACCTTGCAAACCGACTCTCCAACCAACTTGCAACTGCTGGCGCCCTTGATTCCAAATCTAACGGGAGTCATGAAACCCTCGCATAGCCAGGAGCACTCGATCAGTTCAGCCGCGATTAACGGCTCTGCTGCGGCCCTGGCTATAATAGTTGCGCTTGTTGCATTCTTCGTATTCTTGCGAATACTGCGCCGAGAAATACTTGATGCGGCCTAGACCCACTTTGAGAAGACCCATGTCGATGATGATGTCGATGACCAGAGACATGACGACCATGTCAACCATCAGATAGACGATGTGAGCCATGTCGACGACCAGATCAGCATTGACCCCACCCACACCGACAGGGTCAACGTCGACCAGAAGACCCTCCGACAAACCGAAGTTGAGAACAAGGTATTATTACGGTGGAGTGTCGCAAGGAATCTCCGTCCTTGGGTTAGGTCCTCGGGTTAGGTTGTAGAGGGGCTGTTGGAGTCAAAGCCTGCGACCAGGGGTTGTGGACCTGTCCGGTAGTCAACACAAGACCAGAGGCTTGGCAGCGCAGGAAGCCGTGATATGATATCGAAACCTCGTAGATAGTTATTTGCAATTAGATATCATAGAGAGCAATCTGGATAGATTAGTTGTGTTGTGCAAACAAAATAGATAGGTAGAGACGAACCCGCATTCGAAGTCGCAGCACACAGCGAGCTAGATGACTCTGGTCAGCATTCAACTTCCAAAGAGAAGTGCCATGCTGGAATCGAATCAAGGTCCGGTATCGCAATCCCTTGAACGACGAAGAGGCTGGTCTTCGGTCACGGTGTGTGAAACTGAATGCTCAAGGGACCCGCGTTGGGCCTGTTCGTCTGTGTTGAAATATCAAGTCTTGACAAGCTGAGTCCTCCATCCGACATTCAAAAGGCCTACCATCACCGAAACTTCTTGCTGGCCTCAGTAAACGTCATTCCCTTGGCAATCTCGACCGCCATCGCCGAGTCCGCTGCCACTTGCTTGGCCATCAGGGGAATGGCGGCTTCGGCAATCTCCTTTGGCAGCACAACGACGCCGTTGATATCCCCGATAATGTAGTCACCTGGTCGAATCGTCATGTCCTGCTCGTCGGTCTGCAGCTTGACTGGAACGTTGACAGCAGCAACCTTGAGAAGCTCAGCGGGTGGCGCCGTGTGTGGAACAATATGGATGTAGTCGCTGTTACTAAATGCTAGTATCAGTGGATTCACTTTTGCAGTGTTTTGGTGCAGCGGTCTAGTTCGACACCGTGCCAACATCACGAGCAAATATCTGCCGCCCCGTTAGCCTTCATCTAAAACGAAAGATGGACATGATGACGCACGGGATAGTTCTGCTCTCTCTGTTCCTGAATATCGCGGAATCGGCCGTCAATGACTGACCCAACGGCACCGCTAGCCTTGGCCCGGGTTGTCATGAGACCCCCGTAGACAGCATTGGGCATCTTGGGAGGGTAGTAGACAAAAACCACAGCGCCCTCCGGGACAGAGTCGATCTGCATGCCGTCTTAGCCCAAGGAAGCCTTCGAAGGCACGGGAGGGGGTCAGACGTAGTGCGTAGGGTGCTTTGGACTCGGATCATCCAGCGGCACATACTGAACTGTGTAGGCCGGGCCGACGACCTTGGTATCGCCTTCCTGACGGCGAGGCGACCACATGGTGAGCCCCGAAAGGAAGACACCGTTGCGGAACTTCAGCTTGCAGAGGGCATCCGAGACATCGCAGCTGGCATCGCGCTGCGTGTGAGCACCTTGATACACCCGAATACCGGGCCGGGCCGTAACATACGTTGTGTATTCCTGGAGAGCTCTCACAATAGGGTTGTCCATGGCATTTGGCATAGTGGAGACTCCGCGTTTGATTAGAAATATAAAAGCCCCTTAGTTCCCCAAACCAAGCTCCCTTAACTTATTACATCCTGCAGCACGGCCCAGTGTCCCTTCGCTCGGCTAGCTACTCCAACACTGGTTGCTCAGTGCTCACACACATATTCTCGCTCACCCATCCAGAGCACCCATCCCCTAGCGCCTACCTATACCGAGCGCCCATCCAGAACCGCCTCGTCCTTTTCACTCCAGTGCTATCTACACGTGTTATCCATCTCGTCACCCTCTACACGAGCACTTACGCAACATGTGCTCTCGGGTGTACCAGCGCTGCACGTGCGGCGCCGTTTTCGATTCTGGCACGTACGATTTATGTGACAAGGCCCAAAAACGCCAAAGACAGTGCGCTCCAGGCAGAGATGTGTCTTAAAAGGACATTACAAGCTGCCTAGAGTGCTTAAGAGTCCTTCCACAAAATACTCAACGCTGAGACCCGCTATCATAACACCTTATTTCTCAGAGGGTTCAAAACCGTCATGTCCAAGTTGAGCTATGGGAAAGGGGCACGGTCTAGCAATGAGGAAAGAGGAATATCGTCAGAAATAAAGTTAGGGGGGATTTCTAGCTGGGGGCTGCAGAGAGAGACAAAGGGATTTTCTGGCATCGGACAAGGCTGTTATGGAAGCTGCGCTTTATAGTGGACTGGGGCGGTGGGAGTTAGAAGGGGGGGCCTAGTGTAAGAAAGTCATAGGGATAAGAGTATTAGCCACGGCAGAAAGCTTAGAAACCGTACTGGTGCCCTGTAGGCTCCAACATCAATTTTCAAGGCCTATATTGCTTGCCAGAGTTCTTTACAATAGTTTTTCACAATCTATTATGAACCTCACAATGCATGTTGGGCCAGTGTTAGCTCTGATTGGTCTAAAAAAGGTGGGTCCCCTGGGCCGGTCGGCAAGGGGGGGGACCCGACTGCCACTATTCGCAACTGTTTGCAAATAGTGGCAGTCGGGCGAAGAAAAAAAGTAATTGGCACGAGCAGGAATTGAAATGGGGATCTGTTTTCACTCGAAAACGATAGAAAGAAAGAGCAATCACTTGACCGCTAGACCACTGGCTTGTAGAATTTGAGAAGCGCCGTCATTCTTGCCGTTGATGTAGTCGGGGGAGCCCCGAGGAAGGAGCGAGAGCTCTGGGCAATCCGGAGAGGGGGCTGGGGGGGGGGGGGGAAAAAATGAATGTTAATTTCACAATGGATGTTGAACCCACTATAATTGTTAGCCTACAGAAGGCTTATTAGATTCCTCAATCCGCCACTATGGAAAGGTTACCAGGAAGTCAGACTGGCGACTTAGCCCCTTACCCCTCCCTATTCAGGAGGACCCCCGTGGCCATTATGCTCAACAAGAAAGTGTTTTACAAGTGGCCTAGCAATCTACCGATTAAAACTTATGTCCCTTCGTTATTACCCAGCGCCCCCGCATCTCCATTGCTTCACCTCGACCGGTCTCCTTTTCAAATTCCCCACCAACTCCTTCCCTTCCCACGCCAGCCCAACCCCCTCCACAAACTTTTACGCTGTTCTAAGGTGTGTCCCAATTCAAAACAATTCCAGTCTCTAGTGATCCTTTTCCGCTACACTCCGCTGCTCCGCTGCCGCGCCGCAGTCGGTACCAGGAACATTATTAACCTGTCTGTTTCACGAGCTTGCCAACACGACCGTGCCAAGTTTCATCTACATCATCAACGCATAACGATAGGTTGGTTATCTCTGCAAGCACAGCCCTACTCTTTAAGCGCGCGCCTACCACAGCGCTTCGCGCTAACAACTGCAGCTCCCACCCATGTGGTTGTGGTCTGTGAAAATGTACTGTGGGGCCACCACCCAGGGAACGTCAAAAATACAGATTAGGGATGATGTTTGATAAGGAGTGGTTATGATTGGTTGGTTGTGATGGGAGGGATGGTGTGGGGCGTAGGGGGAGGTACATGCCCAGGATTAAGCGCTGCTAGGAGGGTCTAAGCTTCCGATGCCTTAACAGTTAAGATGACCCAGAGGCGCAGTCACAGTATTAATATGCGAGATAGCCCCATGGAAATAACTCCATAACTTCCTCCTTTAACTTAACTCACAGTACACCATTATTATTACCCAATTGCGACCTTTCAGTTTCATTCATCCTCTATCAACAACCTAACATCAATCTTCGCAATGAAGTTCATCGCTCTCGCCCTCCTTTCGGCCCTCGCTGGCGTCTTCGCCGCGCCTTTGGCCTCCACTGCTGACTCTGCCGTCAAGTACGTCGTCCTACCAGTTAAACAGCGGTTATGCTAAAGTCGTGTTGCTAACCATTTGTGTTGTAGGTCAAGGCAGCTCACCAATCGCCAGGCCGATCAACCCGATTTTGCTGCCCCTTCGTTCAGCTCGCCAGGGGGCACCCTCACCTCCGGATCGGACGTCGTTATTTCCAAACCTTGATTCGGGAAGCCGTACAGGAGGAACCAGCACGTCGGGAAGGAGCATTTTGACGCTAGCAAGGCAATAATTCAATGCACAATGAGGATCACATCGCTCTACAAGATTGTCCCTATGTTTCATATTGCCCGTGCCCCCGGCATAACCCTCTGAACTCGTTTTCAACACCACCTATCCTCATAGCAACCCAAACCTCCAACTTGTCTCCTAAGAATACACCTCCCCCTCCTCGTAACCTGCGCATCCACCCTTCCCTACTCCAGCCTATTAACCCCATTGACAAAATCCTACGCCTCAATTGCAATACACGAGCTCTTCTCGGGTTTCTTCGTATTCCCCATATTAAAATACACAGCGGGCAGGAAGTACGGTCGCCATAAGCTAGGATTTCCTTTAGACTATTACGAAGGGAATCGTTTAAAGGAGTTCCTCGTGTGTCTTTTAGAGTCTGTCTATGCCTGCGCTCTAGGAGAAAAACAAGCTACCAATAACTCATCCGCATTACAGTGCAAATAGATATTCCCTCGATTTAATGCTAACTCGCTTCCCAGGACAGTGATTCAGTGCGTCTAAGCCCTTCCATGAACTCATTATTTTCCTTCATTATTACCTAGCGCTCCCTCCTCTCCATTCTGAACCTGTTTCACCTCAAGCGGTCTCCCTTTCAAATTCCCCATTAACTCCTTCCCTTCCCACACTAACCCAACCCCATCCACAAACTGCACCCTATCCTTCGAACTCAAGCCATCATTCCCCACCGCCTTTACTAACAACATCACCACATCCTGCGCTTCAAACCTAACCGCCTTTCCCCTAACCGCCCCTATCACAACCCCTCCCACCAACCCAAGCAATAACAACATATATACCGCAAGCCACCCGTACAAATACAGGCCTCCACCTACCCTTAATCGCAGGCGGATTATACAACGCCGTCGTCTCCACCATTTGTCTTATACTTAACACTACTGCCTGCGCTAACTATAAGAGCACCCTTCCCAGGACCTCCGCAAAATCCGTTAGATTCCCCACATTAAGATTATACCTCGCATCGTGAATCCCCTGGGCCAGGACTCCTCCGCCACCGCCATTTGCACCGCCAATGATCCTATCCAAGGTGCTTGCCAGCAGTAATTTCACCTGTGGCCCAATAGCAGGACCTTAACTACCCCCATCCACCACAAGCGGCGAATCCGGCCCGGACATCGACAGCCCGACTTGGATTTCCCTCCCCGAATACCGACACTCGTCCCTTAGTCTACAACCAAGTTTTCTCATCTTTTTAGCCGACGAGCTGCGTTATTCGCTGTGATGTTATCATCGGAAACCCTAGAATTAGTACCAGTACATCAGGAGGTTAGCCTAAAAGAGCAGTAACGCCTGTAAAGCAAAGCCGTAGACGACAGACTTTGCCACCCAGTATCGTAAATATAACAGTTAAAATACCTAATAAAGATATCTGAACTTTAGTAATTTATATATTATAAGTAACAGTGTAAGATTAATTGCTTCAAAGGTGTAAGGCATATCTGCCCATTAACGGGGGCCACATCTAAAACCACTTACAAATTCATTCCCTTTTAACACCGAGCCCAACCTTAGTACCTAGAGCAAATGTAAGACATGGGAATGATTAGGCTATAAGATGGGATTTTTCCTCCACGGAAGTCATATAAACCGTGGAGCTGGACGGTGAAATAATCATTACGGTGAAAGGGCTATATGGGTTAGCTACTGAGATCATGGCAAGATGTCATTAACCTAATGTCAGCTTAGCACATACCGTCCGCGGATGTATTTGTGAAAGTGGTTCCACCATCCGAATTTAATTTTGGTTAGCGACTCTTCAGCCACGTTTAGAGCGGAGAGCAGTACATATAAATGATCGGGCCAGTATTTCAGCATGTACTAAAGAGGCAAGAACTTTAGGCAGACAACTCGACACGCCGCGTAGATCATCCGTACGGGCTCTCACTATACGTCAACCACTTACGTAAACACCTTAACCTGGGCCAGAGCCTTGGACTCCTGCTAAAGGACCTCCTGCTACGATCCTAGTATTTTACCTATTAGATAAGCTTGGGAAATTAACGTAAATCTGATCCATCGAGTAAGGCTAACTCTGAGGTGTTATTGGAGAAGGAGAACATTACAGCTAAATTAAGCGGCCCGGAGAGGTTGGTTTGGTGCGACGCCGGATAATTCCACGCCCAGCGCCCAGATTTGGGTTAATCACGTTTCGTACTTAAGTGTAGGTTCTGCGCTTGCGGGTGTTTAGGCGGGAGAGACGGAGGCTCTTATCGAGGTTTGGATGAAGCGGAGGGCTGCGTTATCGCGCAATCACCGGCCAAGCTACGGACGAAGACGATACTGCGTATGACCATCAGTTAGGGCTTGCCCGAAATTAAAAGGGAACGAATGGCACTCGTCGGCGCGATGCGCCGACTGAGCAACAAGCATGGTGCTGAGTCCGGAGAAAGCCCAATTTGCGGCCGTCCGGCTTTAGCACTTCCCTCTGGCTTGCGGTTGCCGAGAGGGAAATTCTATGGGCTATGGCCCGTTTCCTGGCCCCTCGTCAAATGATGTGCTGCCTTAGGCAGAAAAGGGATTGCTAAGCATGTTCACAACTTGGAGATGGTCATCCTCCGTCCGGCGCTGTGTCGAGATGGTCCGCTCGACGCAATGGCTCCACGACTCTCCCTAGCGTGACGGGATAGGGCTCGCACCCTGATTTTCCGTAAGTTTTCGAATAGCGAAATTGCTGATACCGTCCGTTGCACCGAGCGTGCCATCCGCAGAATCCGATCGAGACTCGACCGGTTTGGAACCACGATAGTACCCGATCCGAAGATAACCCCCGCCATACGACATGCGTTATGCGATCAACTAGCTCGAAAGTCCGGGATGACTGGATTGGATTGGATTGGGTTTGCGTGCAAGGTTATCAGACTAAACTAGAATGGCACGTGACCCACGAGGGACCAGGGTTTGGTTCTACTCCTTTCAAACACAAAACGGGCTGCTGCCTTCAAAACTTCAAAACAAACAACCCCCTAGGGGAAAAACAAAAGCCAAAAGGTACAGCTGGACCTAGACGGTCTCTGGGGTATCGGACAAACTGCGGTAGTAGCCTGTAGCTACTAGAGGGGGGGCTAGGGGGTGGGAGCGACCACCCAGGCCAAGGGGGAACCTTGCAGCGGTGCAAAGGCTTTAGGAGGCGGTCGGCCTCGTCCTGGTACTCCTTTAGGCGTTGTATTCCTCTCCCCAGTCCCACTCCACCTCATTGAGCGGGAGGTGGGAGAAAGAGGGCTGTGGGGCCTGGTCGCTCCATGCGAGGGCGTTCAGGTAGGCGGAGTCAGGCGGGTCGCGGGGAGCCGGGCTACAGGCTCCGTAACCGCTAGGGCGGGGGGACCGGGCGAGGGGAAGGTGAAAGGTAAGACAGGTAGGCGCCCCGCGGCGACCACGCGTCGGACAACTGCATGTCTTGCGTCGCAGGTATCATGGAGTTTGCGCACCCGGTCGGCCTCCTCGGGGCCCCGGAACAGCTTGTGTGGGGGGTGGTGCCGCAGGCCGTAGTTGGCCGCGCAGGAGCGATCGTGGAAACGGGAGACGACCTCGCCGAAGGCGCACCTGCGGGAAGGGTCTGGGTGGCTGAACCGTACGTGATAGGCTTCGAAATCGCCATGGCCCGACCTTTCGGCCAGGAGCCTATGGAGGGACTTGCGCGGGAGGTCAAGTTCCCACGGGGTGCGCCTCTTCTTAGTGGGGGTCCACCAGGGGACTTTGGCGTAGTGCCGGGGGCGGTGGGCCTCCCACCACCGGGCGGCCTCCGCTTGTTGGTCGTAACTGCGTAGCTCCGGAGGTGGGGGGGCGGCCCTGCCGAATTAGTGTGATTGTATCCTTTTGGTTTGTTGTGAGTTTTTAGTAGGTATAGGTTGCTTAGCTTTGACAATAGGGCTTCCAGGCCAAGTTACACATATACCCAGTACATGTGTAGGTCGTAATTAGAATTGTTACCTGGGAGCTATCATTACAGACTACGCATCATCTGCTGCTTTGCATTAATAGGAAACTTAAGCCCGAGGGGACTAAATAGGGGCCCCTGAGGCTGTGCGGTTGTGGTGTATAGAATCACCCAGCTCAGGACAAATCAGTGACAGCTCACCCCAGCTCAGGACGACAAACGAAAAGGAAATTTCGTGTGCCCAGATTCGTCTCAGATAACCAGGCTGTTATATAAGAGAATCTGGGCACATGGAATTTCTTTTTTTATACCTTTCCCATATAACATTACCTACCCCAGTTTAAGGCTAAGTTAAGGCTAACTAATGTTTATTTAAGATTAGTTTAAGCTTACTTACCTTTACTTAGGAAAAGTATTATTTTTAATATATTGTACCATGATATAATAAATCCCGTTATCTTTAACTGTGTTTAACATTAGTTTTATATATAAAGATAATTGAAAATTATATTTATTTAATAATAAATAGCCTTACGTTTAGTACCTTGTACCACCACTACTATTAAACAATTTTTGACAGCTTACGATCTTCGTGATCTACGTGATCTGGAAAACAAAAACGACTAGGCCCACCGCCACAGTGCTACAAAGTTTAGCTCAGTTCCTCGCTTGTGGAAGGCAGTGCTAGAATCCTTCCATTAACTCCAGTCAGTAACCCTCCGCATGGAATGTAAGGTCTGTGGGTTCAAATATTAACTCAGCCTCACTGGGTAATTGGATAAAGATATCAATCTGGGAAGCGCGGGTCGATAGAGTCATCCCGGGGATGAGACTCCAACAGCTACACAATCCCAGCCAGGCAAACGACAAAGTGTACAACCACATGCTGGAGTGCGTGCAAATCTGTTACATTACCCGTATGGAAACGCTTAAGTTTCCCCCAGCTTCACAGCTTTAATTCTCAACACTTAGTAGACTATCTAAGAAGTGCATTCCACATTATGGAAAGAGAACCCCAATAGTACCACGCTTGAAAACTGTCCCTAAATTGTCCTTCACGCCTAGCATTATGCAGCTAGAATGACCTGGTAGGGCAACCTAATAATATACCGGAATTACCGTCACCTACTTATTAACACATCCCGGACCGCATATGGCAGATTACCAGGACCTAGTAACGTTACCGAACTTTTATGGCCCAACATTAAAAGTATTACAAGCTACTTCACCAACAAGCGAGTTTTTAAGTTTCCAGCTCCTGTACCGAATATCATCACACCTGGAACTCAATCTTACCAACCTAATCTTCACGATGTTCTTCACCACATTCCTAATCTGGCTCTTTATCTCGATCCGAGGGAATTGCTCCACCCTCCTGTCAATTAACACTACCAACGCCAAACCCTGGACAATCAACGAGATCTACACTTTCACACCTAACGGCTGGCCAGGAAGCCCCCCATATTCCACTTTCTTCGTTTCCATTACCAACCTAAACACTCTCTCCCTCCGTGAAACCCGCTATGGCTCAGTTTCTTTCCCATCTACGACGGTTAATTGCAGCACCAAGTGGAACGGCTTCGCGGAAGAGGACCCTTTTGACAGGATTATCGTCTGCGACGCAGGGGGGTTTGGCGAGGGCAGATGGACAGTGGAGATCCAGAGACCAAATACACGTAGATACGGGCCTTCGCCAACGAAAGATTTTACGCTGCAGGTCAAGTTAGAGGAAAGCATGTGGTTAAATGAAGGGCTGGCGAGGTTGACTTTTGGTGCAGGGCTGAGGTTCTCGATCTGGACAAATTTAAGGTACATCTGTGCCGGGAGTGGGTTCTGTAAGTCTTGGCTAGACAAGGATCATGGTCCATATTCAGTAACCCCTTGGGCGAAGGTTGAGTTCCTGGCAGGGGATTGTGCGCGCTCTGAGGCGGGAGTGAGGGACCTGTAGCTAGGAGTGGAGCGATCTCGTCCCATCGGTGTGGGCAAGACCCCAAAGATTCAACAACGTGAAAGGAAACAGCATGACGACAGCGCGTCAGGAAAAATCACGCAACGGGGCAGTCGCCACAACGATCAAGCGACGGAAAGATATATTGTCTCCGGTCCGAGCAAGTTGTGGGTACCTACGGCCCGTCCGCAACAAATTTCCTCCCCCTTTGGCAAGGGCGGAGACTGAGCAAAATCCGGCCATATAAGTGCCGGGCCGAATTCTGAAAATTGATTGTCTCAGGTTCAGACTCGTATAGACACATGGCGAATGGGGAATCCGCAATCGTCCCGAAAGTTTGGTCGTGCCGTCTTGGAGGCGCTGGCCGAGCCCCTGATCTGTCAATGGGTGTGCCGCAATATGCAACCACTCGGAGATTCCCAACAACCGTCGGTGCCTTATCAGCTATTTACGCACTTTGATTGGAGCTTGGTTTTTTGTTCTGAGACAAGCAAACCCATCCCCTCTTCGTTTTTACAAGGTTAATTTCAACCGATGCGGCCACAACAAACCGCATTCTCCGATGTCTTATTGATCCACAGCACGAATCCTTCTCACAATAACCAGTGCAGAGTCTTTATATAAGGAATACATGTGACTGACTGTAGCATATGGCGGGCCAGGCACCACAAAATTTCGCGGATTCAAGAAATCGAGCCTAGAGAGATTTACCGTATTACAAGCCATATGAGTTGAGAGATATGGACGGCGACATTCCACATGGGGAGCGTTACAGTACCACTGTCAGTGCTTATCTTGTTGGTTCCAGGTGAAATAGATGAAACAATATCATGTATCATCCCACACCATACCTTATACGCGTTCGATATTCTCTCAGGGCACTGTGGGTGGGTGAATTAACCTGCTAGCTGTCGTGTATTAATATCCCCAAACCACAGATTAAGGTCCCACTTATCTGTGTCACTTCTTTTTCGTAACCTCAGTATAATGAGTTAGCCATCATTTCTTGTTGCGAATAACACCGCTTTGCCCTTCGTCACATAAACGCTTTGTCGCCTACAATATCGTTAGTGTCTGCAGAAATGGCGAATTCATTGACACAATTGAGGCCAGATGAAGGAGACGAATCCTTTAGTGCTCCCACAACAACGGATGCCACTCCATCGCCCCGCGCGTCCAGCAACGGGGACGCGAGCGAGTCGTCTGATACTCCGAGCTCCGAATCGAGCGCTTCAGATGAACCCCAAGGGCCCACCAAATGTGAGGCCTCCATAGGGGACGATGCCTTTGATACCGAAACGAGTAGGGCTCTATTCGATGCCATTGACCAATTCCAGTCATGCGGAGCTGGGGAGTATATTGATATTCCGCAGGTACTATAAATTCCCCGATGAGGCAACGATGCCTTCGCTCACCTTTCCACAGCTTGTCATCGTTGGAGACCAATCGACTGGCAAATCCTCGCTGCTGCGAACCCTGACAGACATTCCCTTCCCCGTGGCAGAAGGCTGCTGCACTCGTTTCGCGACTCGCATCGTGTCGCGCCGTACAGCTCCCGGCACGCCTAACCAGGTTAAAATCTCGATTGTGCCGCCAGACTTCATGATCAAACACTTCAACTATCCTTCAGACGACCATTACAGAACTTACCATGAGATACGGGACTCCATAACTGCCGAAGAGTTTTCTCGCATTACTGAGAAGGTATGGATCTGGATGGTTCCACTAGCTACTCTTAAAATACTAACGAGGAGAAAAAACCTAGGTGGCGAAGGAATATATGGGCTTAAACCCAGGTACAGGTGTCAAGAATAAGAACTTTGCCGTTGAAGTCCTCAGGGTAGAGATATCTGGCCCTGGCCGCCCATATTTCAGTATTCTCGACATTCCCGGGACCATCAATAACGAGTCAAGCCTCAGACCTGGGGAAAAGCTCGGCATTTCTGATATGGTGACCGAGTATATGAAGCAGCCTGAAAATATCATCATGTATGGCCCTCATAGCTCGCTATAGAACCGCCAACAGTTCTGCTGACCTTTCAATAGCTGCGTGGCCGACGCCATCGCAGATCTCGAGAGACAGTTTGCTCTCGAGTTGGCCAAGAAACACGTAGACGCGAAGCGATTGATCGGCGTCTTTACAAAATGCGACGCTCTAGCAAGGTCGGGGGCGGAAAGGGTACGAGGATACCTCTCTCATGGACTTGTGGTGCCTCATGTACTAATTGCCGCTATCGGTATAGATTGTGCGGATTGCCAACGGCCAGGAGGAGGGCGGCGACAAGTTATCCCATCACGGCTGGTTTGTCGTTCGAAATCGGACCGATGACGACAGCTCTGATCCCAACTTCGATCCCCAACAAGCAGAGGCGAATCTTTTCCGCCAGGAACCCTGGACCAGAGTCGCGGACTCAAGGAGGGGATCGACCAGGTTGAAAACGTACCTCAGTGAGCTTCTATGCGACAAACTCAAGGCTGCCTTCCCACGCCTCGAAGCCAGACTCGGGAAGCTCTTGACAGATGCTGAAGCTTCCATGGAAAGGCTCGGAGCGCCACGAGATACGAGTGAAAAAAAACGGTCGTACCTTATCAATCTCGCCCAGAAATATGAGGAACGGACAAAGGACGCGCTAGAGAGACCGTGGCGGCTTGACCAAGCTAATACTAAGGTTCGCCGTCTGGTCAGAGAAAGCAACGATAGCTTCGCGAAAGGAATGAGGGACTCCGGACATGTCTACAGTTTCGAAGACTACGACGCGAAAGAAGAGGACTACGTGCAACGGCTTAGCGCCCTTCTGTCTGTAGACGTGCCGGAATTGCAACGGGACGCTCGCGAGGGAGAAGAGCTCTTTGCCAAGATTCGAGAGGAGATCACCAACTGCGGCTGCACAGAGCTTCCGGGCCAAGTTCACCCCGACATCATCCCCCGCCTTTACCGGGAGCAGACGCGGAATTGGCGAGCCATGGCCGAAAAACACCTAAGGCAGGTCGCCGCAGGAGTGATGCGTGCGGGCGAGGAAATTCTCGGCTCGGTGTGCTTGCGGAGCGGCAGCAGCGCCGCCATCATCTTCGAGGAGTGGCTGCGCGTCCTGCATGAATCGTACGACGACGCCCTGAAAAGAGCACTGGGAAGGTTGGAAGCCTACTGCGACGGGGACCAGACCAAGATGCTGCAAATAACGGACCCTGCCTTTACCAAGAGGCTACGAATCCTGAGGTCGCTACGCATGGTTGCAACCCTGACCAAGGCGCTAAAGCTCGTGAAGCAGGAAATGGAAGAAGTCAAGCTTCCTCTCCAAGAGTTCGAACCTATCTTGTTCGATGCTTGTCATCACTCCACGGCGGAAAACACGGCGAACGAGGTCCATGATATCCTCAAGGTGTACTACCAGGTATGAACCAAAGCCCATCAGGACATCCACTTCCCTTATCATTGTTACCCAAGGGCGATACCTCAGACTACCTTGGCTTGACATTCGTGGTGCTAAAATGTGAACTCACGGCAGTTTTCGTTGCAGTCCTTCATTCGGCACATCACCAACACGATTGTCGAAGATTTCGTGATCGATCCCACCGGGCCGCTGAAGAGATTGTCCGCTGCATATGTATACAGTCTCAAACCGGAGGAAGTAGACCGACTGGGACGGGAGAGTAGGGATATTGTTGAGGAGCGCCGGCTGCTAGATCGCCGCATCAAGACACTGTGGGACGCTCGAAATGCTGCGCGGACGGTTCCCATCAAGACCGGCAATTCTGTTTAATTATACTCTCTTTGATCGTGACTATGTCGGTGTGGCATTCGGCTTTGTGCTATGGAAGATACTCAACATGGTTGCTATTCTCTCTGCTCTCAAACTCAAAAAACCCACTGCTGAAGTGTCGTCTGTATTGATTGGAGACCGAATCACCATGGTATTTGGCAATATTAACACGCATCTTCATTAGTGGCCATGGTTTTCTGCTTTCCATCATGCTTCCTCATCTTAACTTAGCTCCTCCCAGTCCCAGCTAGCTCCGATGGCCGAACAGGAAACGAACCCGACGATAGTTCAGCTGGTCTGTACCCTAGAAGTCGCGACCCCACAACCGATCGACCTGATTGCCGATCACAATTTCCACCATTCCTCCTCGACCACCCCCCCATTTCCACCACCACCACTCCTTCAATTCTTCACCAAAACACACCAAATTC
>Ga0247770_1001442_pt1 | contig 18398 bp, 11 predicted proteins | sample UWRJL136409B6_FD_179943 | JGI IMG/M metagenome (GOLD analysis project Ga0247770, IMG submission 179943) | Plant litter microbial communities from Arlington Agricultural Research Station in Wisconsin, United States - UWRJ-L136-409B-6 | ecosystem: Environmental > Terrestrial > Plant litter >... | reverse complement strand
AGGAGATGACCATCCTTTCTGGCGGAGAATGTTAGCCAGTTGCTCAACGGTTGGTGATTGGAAGAGGGAAGCCAGGGGTAGATTTTTCCCGAAGGCTTTCTCGATTTGTGCCAATAGGCGCACGGCTAGTAGAGAGTGTCCTCCTACGTCAAAGAAATTGTCCTTCACACTAATGGGCTTTTTGCCTAAAACGTTTTCCCAAATTTTTGTTAGTTGGATTTCCAAATCATCGCTGGGAGGCACAAAGGTACTTGCTGGCTCAAGCTTGAGTCGATCTGGTGCGGGTAGGGCGCGGCGGTCTATTTTTCCGTTGGGGGTTAGGGGTAAGGCGTCCGGGAAAACAAAAGCGCTCGGCACCATGTAGTCGGGCAGTTTTTGTTTGAGGAAGCGCCGCAGTTCGTCGGTAGTGGGTTTCTGCTGTTGGTCTGCAACAATGTAGGCTACTAAACGTTTGTCGCTGTCTGTGTCAATCCTTGCTATCACCGCACACTGCCGCACAGCGGGATATTGGGATAGAGTTGACTCAACTTCCCCCAATTCGATGCGGAAACCGCGGATTTTGACTTGATTGTCGATCCGACCGAGAAATTCGATATTGCCATCGGGCAGATAACGAGCTAAGTCGCCAGTTTTATAGAGGCGTTCTGGATTTGAAGATTGCTCTTCTTTTGCTCCCCTGCTCCCGGTGTCCCCTGCTCCCTTGCTTCTTGGGAAGGGGTTAGCAATGAATTTCTCTTCGGTCAAGTCGGGGCGGTGGAGGTAGCCTCGGGCTAAGCCGTCGCCGCCGATGTACAACTCGCCGGGAACTCCGATGGGAACCGGCTGTAGGTGGCTATCCAACAGATAAACCTGGGTATTGGTAATGGGGCGTCCGATGGGGACGGAGTTACCGAGTTGGTTAGGCTCTGTTATTGGGTAGCAGCAGGTGAAGGTCGTGTTCTCGGTTGGACCATAACCGTTGATTAGCTTACAGTCTCCTATTTTTTGGAGAAATTTCTGGACATGGGGAACAGATAAAACATCACCACCAGCCAATAGTTGACGCAAGGGCTTTAAATCCTCCAGTCGCTCATCCACCATTAGGTGAAACAGACTCGCTGTGAGCCACAGAGTGGTGATTTGGTATTGCTGGATAACTTGTCCCAACTCTTCCAAGGATGGCGTATGGGGGGGGAATATCACCAGCCGCGCACCGTTAAGTAGGCTGCCCCAAATTTCCCAAGTTGAGGCGTCGAAGGAGATGGGAGCTAGCTGTAGGAAGACTTCTTCTGCTGCTAGGTTGGCATAGTTGGCTTCTTTGACTAACCGCACTACACCTCGATGGATGACGCTAACACCTTTGGGCCTGCCTGTAGAACCGGAGGTATACATTACATAGGCTAGGTTGTCAGCCGTCACGCTGCTAATGGGGTTTTCCTGGCTCTCTCGGTTAATGGCGTCCCAGTCAGTGTCTAGGCAAACTACTTTGGCTCGATGTGAGGGAAGTTTCTCAACCTGCTGCTGTTGGGTCAATAGGACTGGGACTTGGGCATCCTCCAGCATGAAGGTGAGACGCTCTTGCGGATATGCCGGGTCTAGTGGTAAGTAGGCTGCACCCGCTTTGAGGATGCCTAGGAGTCCTACTAATATATCTAGCGATCGCTCTACACAAATCCCCACCCATGTCTCTAAGCCTACCCCCAGCCCTTGCAGGTGGTGTGCTAATTGATTGGCACGGTGATTGAGCTGCTGGTAAGTAAGTTGCTCGCTTCCAAAAACTGTGGCAACAGCGTTAGGAGTTTGCTCGGCTTGAACTTCAAATAACTGATGGATACAGGTGTTATTCGGGTAATCTGTTCGGGTGTTACTCCACTCCACCAGCAACTGATGTTGTTCGGCTGCTGTCAACAGCGGTAAGTCTGAGAGACGCTGTTGAGGGTTGGCGACGATGTTTTCTAGTAACGTTTGGAAATGTCCCACCATTCGAGTGATGGTTGCCACCTCGAATAGGTCTGTATTGTATTCAATCCCGCCGAGGATGCCCTCTGAAGTTTCTTCCAGAGTAAGGGTAAGGTCGAATTTTGATGTGCCACTGTGGACTTCTAGAGGGGTAATGGTCAGTCCCGGAAGTTCCCAGGGTTTGCTTGGAGTATTCTGGAAGGCGAACATTACTTGGAATAGGGGTGAACGGCTTAAATCTCGTTCTGGTTTTAGTTCTTCTATAAGTTTTTCTAAGGGCAAGTCTTGGTGGTCGTATGCTTCTAATGTTACTTCTCGAACTTGACTGAGTAACTGCCGGAAACTTGGATTGCCTGAAAAGTTAGTGCGTATTGCTAGGGTATTGACAAATAAGCCAATTAGTCCTTCGGTTTCGACTTGGTTGCGACCCGCGATAGGAATGCCGACGATGATGTCTTCTTGTCCTGAATAGCGGGAGAGTAATGTCTGGAATGCTGCTAGCAGGGTCATGAAGAGAGTAACGGCTTCCTGCTGGCTTAAGGCTTTGAGTGCTTTGGTTAGGTTTAGTGGCAGTTTTAGAGATTGATATGTGCCTCGGTAAGTTTGGACCGGGGGACGGGGATGGTCTGTGGGCGGTTGTAGGATAGGGAGGCTACCGCTTAGTTGCTGCCTCCAGTAGGATAGTTGAGACTCTATTACTTCACCCTGTAGCCACTCGCGCTGCCAATAGGCAAAGTCTGCATATTGGATGGGGAGTTCGGGGAGAGGAGATGGTTTGTTAGTGGAGAAGGCTGAATAAAGTGCTGCTAGTTCCTGGAAGAATATATCCAAAGACCAACCATCTGAGACGATGTGGTGCATATTTAGGAGCAGCACAGATTCCGCTTCGGTTAAGCGCAGGAGTTTGGCGCGAAATAACGGTTCTTGAGCCAGGTTAAAGGGTTGCTGGGCTTCAGAGGTGGCAATTTGTTGCGCGAGCCCTTCCCGTTCGGTTTCAGGATTGTCTCGAAGGTCTGTTATTGGTAAGATTAAGGTTATTGTTGATGTGATCGCTTGACTCGGTGGCCCATCTACTGATGGAAAAGTGGTTCTAAGAACTTCATGACGATGTAGGATTTCGTTGAGGCTCTGCTCTAGGGCAGCTATATTGAGTACACCCGTTAAGCGATAGGCTGCAGGAATGTTATAAGCAGAACTGTTGGGTTCCAATTGGTCTAAGAACCAGAGGCGTTGTTGGACAAAAGAGAGAGGCAGTTTGTCATTTTTTTCTCTGGGACAAATCGTTTGCGCCTGGGGAGGTTCGATTCCTTCCTCTTTTAGGAGGTATGTTAGAAGCTCCATTCTTTCCGCAGAAAGTTCAGTTGTGTCCCAGCAGTCCTTACAATCCATCTTATGGTCTCTCCGTGGTCAGATTTTCAGATATAACTTTCCCGAATGTCTAATTAAGCCTTTTTATAAACTCCGATTCCTTCAGTGGTAGAATAATTAAGGCTAAATTTAAAACTTTTGTTTACAAAAGGTAGGAATTTTGCATATTCTTGAAAATTCTTTGCTATTTTATTTTCAAAATATGGGTCTGTTAAATAATTTTCCAATAAAATATTATGACAGAGAAACAATCCACCATCATTAATGTGTTTAATACCCTCTTTTATTAAAGGATAATAGATAGCTTTTCCCCGATAGTCTGGATTTAAGTGATTGGCTTTACCTTCTGCATCTAAAACAGCAAAATCATACCGCATATTTTTTTGCCTCATAAAATCGACGCCCTCCTGTGTTATTACCTGAAAATATCCTTGATATCCAAAGTTTTCCAAATTAATATTAGCTATTTTGTTTACCTCTTCATTAAGGTCAACAAAATAGGCTAAACCTCCCACCTCTTTTACCGCAGGCATTGCCCAGATCCCCCAGTAACCGTAGTAAGAACCCAGTAAAACTACGGTTACTGGCTTAACTATTTGCGTTAACGCATAGATAATCCGTTCTTCTTCAGGAAATATAAACGTGTAATATTTCCCGTGTTTATAGTTCAAGTAAATGGTCTTTCGGTATTCAGAAAAAGCTTCTTTTGAATACTCAGTATTTTGTATAACACCTTGCTTCTGTAAGCTAGCAAGTATTTCATCAACAAATTGCTCTTCACTAAGAGGAAACCGCGCTGAAAGATGAATTTGGTCTTCGGTTAAATTTTTAGTCTTAAGTTCAGGTTCATGTGCTATTAAATAAGTATAATAAGCTTCCCTCGTTATTTTTCCTTGTCGGAATGACTTATAAAATTGGTATTCGCCTAGAACCTTTTCAATATAAGAAAAAATAGTCCCTGTAAAATTCATTTCCAACTACTCTCCTACTTAAAAATACTTAAATTATGAGATTGCTAAACTAATTTGATAAAATCATAGCTGATTTTTTTAAGGCTACAGCGCGTTAGTTATTTGCCTCTTATTACAACCTTACTAATGAGCGTGCGCTAGCAAAACGTGGGTCTTCAAGGCGAAATCCATCAGGATTTGTTCCGCGTTCTAATGCTAAGTAGTAGGTAAATAGTTGCAGCGGAACAAGGCATGTTAGAGAAGAGAAGGGTTCTGAAACTTTGGGGACAATAACCGACCCTGTTGCGTCAGTATGCAACGATTCTGCCGTCCCATCGCTAACAACCAGATAGGCTGCACCAATTTGTTGGACAAGCCCCGCCAGCTCGACAACGCGCCCTTGTGCTGCACCAGTAGGCGCAATCAAAATGAAGAGATCTTCTGCTTCAGCACATTGGAATGGCCCGTGCAGAATTGTTTCGATTGACATACCTTCAGCTTGCAAGTAAGAAGTTTCCTTAATTTTCAGCGCGATTTCATGAGCCGTTACAGCATTTGAACCGCCACCTACCAACCAGATGCGTCGCCGATTAACTTGTTCGTGCGCAAAGCTTGCCATGTCATTCTCGGTTCCTAGCGCTGCAAGCAGTACTTCAGGAAGTTTATAGTGCAGAAAACTTTTCGGTAAGAGACTTGTCCCGGTGCGATGAAAACCAATACGTTCCGCAAGAGCAGATAGAACTGAAATCGCGCCAATATAACTAACAGTATGGGCTGCTGATTTATCCTGTGGAACTGTGGGAAAGGAGATATCGGTTTGTGCAGCCTCAATAGCCCCACCCTCACCAGTAATGATGGCTGTGTAGCAACCCGCTTTATGGGCATGATTGAGCGAGTCAACTGTATAGAGTTTATTCCCGCGATGACTAATACCAATGACGCAATCTCTTGGTGTGATGCGGGGGCCATAAAGCGCAAAGTCAAATGAGTGAACTGTTTGTGTGAACAGATCTCCCCCATACAAACGCATTAAGTGTTCGCCCACCTGCGCGGCATGATGTGAAGTGCCAATACCAACTAAAAATAGCCGCTCACAGGAGGCTATACGGGCAGCACACTCATCGATTAATGTTTCATTACGTTTGGCAGCGTGAGCAAATGCTTGAGGTTGTGCCAAAATAGCCTCATACATATGAAAGGGGTGTTTCAACCTTTGTTCAGTAGACATATTAATAGTTATCCTTGCTTTCTACAATTAGCAGAATTCGATGGTTCTGAACGCCCTCTAAGGGCATTGCTCTATTTCCTATTAATCATAACATAAACTGCCATATTTCAAGATCCAGACGTTTATAAAACTTAATACCAACTTCTTTCATAGTTCCAACATAAGTAAACCCACATGAATTAAGTAAGCTAATGCTAGCTGTATTCGCCCCGGTGATAAAACCAATAAGTGTATGAAACTTATGTAGTCTAGACTGCTCAATTAACCAGCTAAGTATACGCTTTCCTAAACCTCGTCTTCGATAGGCTGATGCCACATAGATGGATATTTCCGACATATCAGCATATGCGGCACGTTCAAAGCACTTACTAATCGAACCCCATGCCACTACAGAGCCTTTTATCTCTACTACACATACTGGATGTCGTTCATCATGTGATAATAGCCATGCTTTTATCTCGGGAATAGTCTTTTCATAGATGTCAAAAGTCGCGGTTGTATTAAGAATAGCATCATTATAAATAGCGCATATGCTTTCTATGTCATCCAGTGAAGCTTGTCGTATAATACCAGAACACATACTAGAAATTTCTTAATTTTTAAACATCAACGAGTATCTAAAAAATTGATACATTCATTCAACACACATCACTCTTGTAAAAAGCTTTAGCTATTTTGGGCTCTTCCAATACTCTGTTGCAATGCAATAAAGTAATTGTATTTTTTGAGGCATTTTTTATTGTATTGATTACTTCAGTTTGTGGATATGATTCTGCTATAATAATCTGTATTTCTTGAGGATTAAAGTCAAATTGTGATAATATTAATTTGAGAGCAGGATAGTCTGGAACTAGAAAAATCCGAATGAACTGGGGTAACAATTGTCCAATAATCTCCTGGTGTTTATGTTGTAGCTGTGGCCAAACTACCTGTAATAAGTTTGAGAAGTATGTACAATGATAAGCTTCGTCAAGAGCGTGATCACGGACAAGTTGACGAACTGTGCTAACCACTCTATTATCTTTAGGAATTTTCTTTAAAGTTGCTGAGATTAATGTTTCGGATACTATAACAAAAAATACTTCAATTAACTGAGACAATGATTTGGTAAAACCATACTGTATTTCGCGTAGTTGATGCAAAAAAAATGGGTTATTGGGAAAATCATTACTGATACCAGTACTTGCTTCTACTTGGCGTTTAAAGTCAGCATATAAAAGAGCATGATATGCTTCATCACAGTAAATCTTGTAAGCATCAAATCTCATTTCTTCTGGTATAGCAAGTCCTGTTTTATTCTGAGCAATTTGATTAGCAACAGAGTTAACAGCTTCCTGTTCAAGTTTGATAGTAAAGTCTAGGTGAAGGTATAAATAATGAACCAGAATTTTAGACGATAGCCCTTTTTTTATAATTAACGGGTGTAGAGAAATAGGTGCTAATTCGGGAAGCCAAAATACCTTGTTTAAGTAATCCTCTTCTAATAGAATCCGGCGAGGTTGCGTTCTAACACTTGCCACCTGATCCCATTTGATAAGTTGGCTCTGATATAAAAATGAAGTTGAATTATTAGTAATCGCGCTCATCGTTATCATTCCTAATGTTTAGATGGACAACTTTAAAAAGTTAAATTAAACCCTCTTTTGAAGGATATTTCTTACATCCTCATTAGACATAGCTTTGACCCTTTTAAAAATTCGGGCAATCTTTTCTGTTTGCCCTGGTTTTGCTTCATTCGCAATTATGACTTGTGACAACTTGGTCACAGTGGGAGCCTCAAAAAAATAACGCAGCGGTAGTTCCACCTGGAAGGTGTTACGCAATCGGGAACTCAACTGAACCGTCAGCAGGGAATGTCCACCTAACTCGAAGAAATTGTCGTGGACACCCACCCGCTCGATTCTGAGCACTTTAGCCCAGATCTCCGCCAGTACTTCCTCAACAGGAGTACGAGGAGCAACAAAGGTTACTTTTAGATCGGGGCGTTCATGGTCTGGAATGGGAAGTGCGTGGCGATCCACCTTCCCATTTGGCGTTAGTGGCAGAGCGGAAACCAGCATGATGGTTGAGGGTACCATGTAGTTAGGTAACTTATGCTTAAGGAAGTCGCGCAACTCACTGAGCGTTGCAGTCTGCTCTTGAGCAAAGACAACATAAGCGACTAGGCGCTTGTCGCCAGGTACATCCTCGCGGATTATGACTACAGTTTCTCGGACAGTAGGGTGTTGACCCAGTATCGCCTCAATTTCTCCTAATTCGATACGCATACCGCGAATCTTCACTTGGTGGTCGAGGCGACCAAGAAACTCGACGTTACCATCCGGCAGGTAACGGGTTAGGTCCCCAGTTTTGTAAAGGCGTGATCCTGGCTTGTCGCTGAAGGGGTTAGGAATGAATTTCTCAGCAGTCAGCTCAGGTTGGTTAAGATACCCTCGAGCTAGACAGACACCACTGATGTACAGTTCGCCTGGGATTCCGACGCACACAGGTTGTTGATGGGAGTCCAGCACGTAAATCTGCGTATTGGCAATGGGACGACCAATAGGGATTACTGGTCGGGAACTCTCTTGTTGGCAGACCCAAGCTAGCATACTTATAGTGGCTTCAGTTGGTCCATAATTGTGGCGTATTTCTACGCCCAGGCGACTAAATAAACGTTCTTGGAGTTCGCTAGTCAGAGACTCTCCACTGCAAAAAACCAGCCTTAGGGATTGACATGCCTCAAGTACTTTCTCCTCCAGGAAAACCGGGAGTATAGATGGAGGAAGAGAAATAAGGGTAATTTTGCGTTTGGCAATTAACTCAAGCAAATGGGCAATATCATTGTGATGGCCTGGTCGAGGCATAACCAGACAAGATCCGGCTAATAACGGGGTCAAAATTTCCGCAACAGACACGTCAAAGCTGAATGACGCTCTCTGAATCAATCGGTCTTTTCCAGTTAATTTGAATGCATCCTTACCCCAAAGCAGACGATTGCAGAGTCCTTTATGACAGAGCAAAGCTCCCTTGGGCATCCCAGTAGAACCTGAAGTATAGATCACATAAGCCAAGTTCTCTGCTTTTACCTTGCTAATAGGGTTCTCTTGGCTCTCTTGGTTGATGATTTTCCAGTCTGCGTCCAAACACAAAACCTTGGCTGCATGTTCTGGGATGCCTTCTGCTAGGTGTCTCTGAGTCAGAATCAGTGATGTCTGAGTATCCTTCAACATAAAGGTCAGACGCTCCTTCGGATATTCCGGATCTAGTGGGACGTAAGCCCCGCCTGCCTTGAGAATACCAAGGACTCCTACCACCATCTCCAGCGATCGTTCGACGCAAATCCCCACCAGCACCTCCGGTCCCACACCCAATCTTTGAAGATAGTGCGCCAGTTGATTCGCACGGCAATTCAGCTCGCGATAGGTCAACTGTTGGTCTTCAAAGGCTACCGCATCCGCCTCAGGTGTCCTCTCTACCTGAGTCTCGAATAACTGATGGGTACAGACATCCAAAGGATAATCAATCTGGGTATCGTTCCATTCAACCAACAGCTGATGCCGTTCCGCTTCCGTCAAGATCGACAACTCTGAGAGGCACTGATTTGGGTCAGCAACTATACTCTCTAGCAATACCTGGAAATGACTCATCATCCTAGCGATAGTAGCGTCATCAAACAGGTCTGTGTTGTAATCAAGTAGTCCGATTAGTCCTTGATTACTGTCCACTATACACAGACTCAAATCAAGCTTTGCCGTTTTATTGTCAACATCCAGTGAACTCCAAGTCAGATTTGAAAATTCATAAGCTGGCATCGGAGCATTCTGGATAGCAAACATCACCTGAAACAGGGGACTACGGCTCAAGTCCCGTTCCGACTGTAGCTCTGCTACCAGTATGTCAAAGGGCAAATCCTGATGAGTATAGGCTCCCACAACCACCTCGCGCACCCGAGCTAGCAATTCCCGAAAACTCGGGTTATCTCCAAGGTTGGTTCGCATCGCCACAGCGTTGGTAAAGCAACCAATAAGTCCTTCAATTTCCACCCTGCTACGGTTAGCAACGGGAGAACCTACCAGGATGTCTTCCTGTCCTGTATGACGGTAGAGCAAGGTCTTAAATGCCGTCAGTAGGGTCATGAACAGAGTTACACTTTCCTGCTGGCTTATCGCTTTGAGCGCCTTAGTTAGATCTAGTGGTAGCTTAAGAGTGTGCCTAGAACCCCGGAATGTCGGGACTGGAGGTCGCGGACGGTCGGTGGGTAACTCTAGCACGGGTAGCTGTCCAGTTAGCTGCTGTTTCCAGTAGTTAAGCTGAGACTCTAGCACCTCACCTTGCAGCCATTCACGCTGCCAGGCAGCGAAGTCCACATACTGGATGGGGAGTTCAGGAAGTGGCGAAGATTTCTCACTAGAAAAGGCTTCGTATAGCGTCGCCAATTCCCGCATGAACACACCAACAGACCAGGCATCGAAGACAATATGGTGCAGAATCAGGAGTAGCAGATGCTCCTCCTCAGACAAGCGCAGAAGTTTTATGCACCACAAGGGTCTTTGATCCAAAGCAAATGAATGCTGGGCTTCCTCTGTTGCCAACCGCTGAGCTTCAGCCTCTCGTTCGTTATCTGGTAGTTCTCGGAGATCTACCACTGGCAACTGCATGGTATGAGGTGAGTGAATGACCTGAATCGGTTGCCCATTCACAGCAGTAAAGGTAGTCCGCAAAGCCTCATGACGTCGCACAATTTCACCCAGGCTTTGCTCTAGCACTCTCATGTTGAGCGAACCCTTCAGGCGAATAGCCTTAGGTAAGTTATATGTGGGTGTTCCAGACATGAACTGCTCAAAGAACCACATCCGCTGCTGAGCAAAAGATAGAGTAAGGTTTCCATCCCTTGAGATAGGTATAATGGGTAATGCCTGTGAACTTCCTAGCTCTGTCTGAATGGCACCCTCGACACTCTTTGCCAAGCCAGCTAAGGTAGGCTTCTCAAAAAAAGCACATAGGGGGAGTTCTACCTGAAAAGCTTCGCGTATCCGAGAAATAGCTTGGGTAGCTAGTAAGGAATGCCCTCCCAACTCAAAGAAGTTGTCGCAAACCCCCACTCTCTCCAGCCTAAGAACTTCAGCCCATATGCCTACCAGTACCTCCTCAAAGGGGGTACGGGGAGCTACAAAGGGGACTGACTTGTCGGGTCGTAACGGGTCAGGTGCTGGTAAAGCACGGCGATCTACCTTTCCGTTAGGCAAGAGCGGCAGCGCTTCAAGCAGCACAAAAGCTCCAGGTATCATGTAGTCCGATAGCTTTTCCTTAAGGAAGCTACGCAACTCACCAGTCGTACAAGAGAGAGCTAGTTTGAAGACAACATAAGCTACCAGGCGCTTGTTTCCCGGTACATCTTCCCGCGCAATAACCACAGTTTCCTGCACGCTGGGATGTTGGCTCAACACCGCCTCAATTTCCCCCAATTCAATGCGGAAACCGCGAATTTTCACCTGATGATCGCTCCGACCGAGAAACTCGATGTTACCATCCGGTAAGTAGCGAACTAAGTCTCCCGTTTTGTAAAGACGTACCCCTGGTTCATGATTAAAGGGATTGGAAATAAATTTCTCTTGTGTTACCTCCGGACTGTTGAGATAACCCCGCGCTAAACCCGCCCCACCAAGATGCAATTCACCCGGTACACCGATGGGAACAGGCTGCTGATAGGCATCTAATATATAAATTTGTGTATTAGCAATCGGACAACCAATCGGTGGCGCTTTTTGACCATTCCGCTTTACCAAAGCATAGGTTGAATAAACCGTATCTTCAGAAGGACCGTAAAGATTGAATACCTCCTGAATCGTTTCCTGTTGATACAGAAGCTCTACCACCCGCTGGGGTAACGCTTCGCCTGCCAAGTTAACCGTGCGGACTCCATCCGGAATACCCTTGGCTCTCACTAACTCCGCGATCGCAGAAGGAACAGTATTGATTAAAGTAACCTCGTCGGCAGCAGGCAAACTAGATAGATGCAAAGCATTCTCCGCTAGAATCACTTTGCCGCCACAGCAAAGAGGCACAAACAACTCGAAAACCGAAATATCAAAGCAAAAAGACGTTGAAGCTAAAACCCCAGCCAACTGTTCCCTCGAAAACACCGCTGTTGCCCAACTCAAAAGGGCAACTGTACTGCGATGTTCAATCGCTACCCCTTTCGGTTTGCCTGTAGAACCCGACGTGTAGAGGACGTATGCCAGGTTGGTAGACTTAGGCTCGCTGGTTAGATTATCAACACCTTCTCCTGCGGCAAACTCGTCAGCGTCCAGATAGACGACTTGCGCTGAATGCTGCGGAAGAGTTTCAAAGAGCGTCTGTTGAGTCAGCAGTACCGACACTTGGGCATCTTCCAGCATAAAAGCTATACGCTCTTTTGGATACTTAGGGTCTAGTGGAACATACGCACCACCCGCCTTGAGGATTCCCAGAAGTCCTATTAGCATTAAAAGCGATCGCTCGACACAAATCCCTACCAACACCTCTGGTCCCACACCCAGCTTCTGCAAGTAGTGCGCCAATTGATTCGCTTTGGCGTTCAACTCCCGATAAGTTAGCTTCTGGTCTTCAAATACCACCGCCACATGATCCGGAGTCCGCTCCACTTGTTCCTCAAACAACTGATGGATACATTTATCCTGGGGGTATTCTGTGCGAGTATTGTTCCACTCCACTAGCAGTTGATTTCTCTCTGCCTCGGTCAACAGCGGCAATTGAGCAACGCGCTGCTCTGGATTAGCTACAATCGCTTCCAGTAACGTTTGGAAATGTCCCGCCATGCGGGAGACAGTAGCCGCATCAAATAAGTCAGTGTTGTATTGCCAGTTAGCGACTAGGGAACTGCCAGCTTCCTCTATCTGCAAATTTAAATCCAATACAGAACCTCTCTGAAGCCCACTAGAGTATGGCTTCATTGACAGCTCTTTGCCCCCTTCACCGGAACAGTTTGGGGCTGTTTCGTACCAGCGATGCTTCTGCCAAGTAAAGGCAACTTGAAACAGAGGTGGACGGCTCAAGTCTCGGTTAGCATCAAGTTGTTCTACTAACAGGGGAAAGGGATAATCTTGATGTCTGAGTGCCCTGAAAACTGTGCCACGAATCTGGGCAACAAATTCCTTAAAGGTGGGGTTTCCAGAAAGATTCGCCCGCAAGACAACCGGGTCGCTGAAGTAGCCCACTATTTTTTTAAACTCCTGGTGCGCTGACCGACCTGCCATCGCGCTACCTACAAGGATGTCTTCTTGGTTGGTGTAGCGGTAGAGCTGTACCAAGAAAGCCGCCAAGAGCAGGGTATAAAGGCTTGCTCCCTCGAATTTACCCACATCTCGGAGCTTTGACAATAGTGCTTCATCTAGCTCGATAAACTGAGAATTGCCCCCATAAGTCTGCACTGGAGGTCGCCGTCTATCAGTGGGTAAATTTAAAACTGGCAACTCACCTGCCAACTCTTGCTTCCAGTAAGCCCATAATTGCTTTCCTTTGGCACTCTCTAAAGTTTTCTGCTGCCAAATTACATAGTCTGTGTATTGCCAAGGAAGCGGGTTAATCTTATTAATTACGTCATTTCCTTTAGGAGAATCTCCTTCGAGAACCTCCATTTCTGTAGTGTATAAGAGTTGGAGTTCTTCAAGCAGGATATCAAAAGACCACATATCTCCAGCAATGTGGTGCATGACGAGGACTTGGACAGAGGTTTTGTCGTGGCGAGTGTAGAGCTGTACCCGAAGCACTGAACCCTTTTCCAAGTCAAAGGGACGGTCTGCTGTTGCTAGAATTTGTGTCTTTAAATAATCTTCACTCCAGTTAGAAGCATCCGTCACATCAAGCTTAACTTCCCTATGTGGGTCAACTACTTGAACGGGTTGACCCTCGCGACTCGTGTAGGTTGTTCGCAGAATTGAATGACGTTCTCCAATCTTTTGCCATGCTCTGTGCCAGGATGTCTGATTGAGGTCTGAGCCAAACTCGACTTTACAATATATGTTGAGAGCTGTACTCTTTGGAACCATCTGGTAGAGATGCCAGAGTGTTCGCTGACCATGAGCAAGGGGGATGAATGACTGCGTATTCTCTATAGATTGGAGTTGATTTGTCGGACAACACTTTTCTTGCATAGTATCATTCCACTCCCCACAAGTTTATGATGCTCCTGTTCAGACAATAGCGACAGATAAGCAAGGCATTAACTCGAATCTGTAACATTTTTTACTAGGTCGTCACGGTGCAGACCTGACCCTTGATTCAGCGTTAGGAGGATCTATCGTTTGCTCGTTACAGCGCCTGACAGCTATTGTTTAATAAAGCCTACTCTGGTTCATCATAAGGCGCTAGTATTTCCACGTAATCTTCACTAAACTTAATACAAGCTTTATAAGAAAACTCGGTGTTGCTCAATAGCGCTATGAATTATTGAGGGACCTGAACATCCCAGAATTTCAGATAATGTAGTAACAATCTAATTGAGTGTCTCAGTAGTTCTTCTAATTTGGAATAGCGCAGTATCTTGCAATACAGAAATGTGATGAGTGTTTACCTTGTTTCTTCCCATTTTTACGGATATGGGTGCAACCGCATTCTGGGCATTGCATCCTCAATTGACCTCAATTCATACGAACAGTATGCAACGCCAAAACTTCTTCATCATCATGATGCGGGCTAGAATGATCGCTTTTGCCCATCCTCCAGCAGCATCCGCAAAGACGGTTTACTTTCTTGCGCCCCGTCTTTGCTGCCAAAATCGACAATTTACGGTGCACAGATTCAGACATATCCACGCTAAACCTGACAGTCGCTTCTTCATCCGGTGCTTTCCGTTTGCTCATCAGGCTAGGCTCTTTTGATTGAGTGGGTACGGGGGTGGTGCAGAGGCGAATGGCGGAGGTGGTGTTTCCGTTGGCAATAAAGCGAACGGTGTTGGTGGTGTTTACGTTATTAATGAGGCTGTGGGTGTTGGTGCTGGCAATACAATTTCTCTTGCTGTTGGGGCTGGTAAAGCTTCCTTTGTACCGAAGACAAACTCTTCCATTGCGGCAAGAGCGGTTTGGGTTTTTTGCTACTCATCTCAACGCTCCCATGATTTCCTTAAACAGTCGGCTGTACTCTTTGCCCGAATGAGGCAGGTTGACCGCTTCGCATTCCACACCGTAGCTGCTTGTTCCAAAGAATCGGCGATCGCTTGTTTTTGGTGAATGACTGATTTGAGCACGGCTTGATGGTGGGTGTAAGTTTTCCCAACAACTCCATTGCTTCGGTTTTGAGCTTTGTCCCCTTTACCGCACGGCAAGCGAAATATCAACGCTTGGGGTAACCCAAGTCTCACCAATTGAGCTTGTTTGATGAGTCTCACCACATCGGCGACTGATTGTACGTCGATACCACTTGAATGAATCCCAGCTCAACAACACCCAATTTGTAAACTCCAATTCCTTCTCCCGAGCGGCGTTACAGCGTCATCGCCACAAAATTAGAGACTTGATGGCAGGCAAAAACACGCCCCTAATTAACGAATTACTGATACAAGCCTGTAAAAACATTCAAAACATCCCATCAAGCATTTCGGTAACGTCTTGTTGGTCGCGGCCCCGATTGTCGTCATATATCATGAGCGTGTTTAAATTCCTGTGCCTGCTGAGTTTCTGAACCTTCCGCACATCCCCGTCTGTTGCGTCCAGCGCCGCTGTGATAGCGGAGTGTCGGATGCGATGAGGAGACATCTGTTTTTTAATACCAGCACTTTCGCTGTGACGGACAACCATCTTGCAGATACCGTCGCCGCTAAGTCTGTGTCCGCTGTGGGCGGAGTCAAGTGCTATAAAAAGTGGGCTATCGTGCGAGAAACTTCCCCTTCCTTCCAACCAATCCGCGATCGCCTGCACTGTCGCAGAACCCAAATCGATCGTCTCAGCTTGCGTACCGCGTCCCTTGCCAAGAATTCGCAAAGTCTTACCGATCGGGTCAAAGTCACAAACACTCAACTGACTGATTTCGTTTCGCCGCAAAGCATTGCCCCACAGCAGGCGCAACAAAGCATAGTCTCTCTTGCCAGCTTTTGTTGCCAGATCGCACTGCTGCAAAATTAGCTCAAAAGTTTTAGTATCAACGCCCGTTGTATCTCGGTAGCCGACAATTTTCTCCCCCTTGATATCCTCCAAACTGTAATGGCACGCGCCGAGCTTGCGGCCCATTTCCACCAACGACTTGACCGCCGCCAGCCGCCGATTAACAGTCGCTTCCTTAAGTCCCTTGTCGATCAGCTTAGCTTTGTACTTCAAAACCACCGACACCGCTTGACGTTCCTCAAGATGCAAAAATTCCAAAACGTTATCAGGCACGGCGGGCGTCCCCGTCATAGTAACTAAAAAGTCATTGACATCGCGCTCATAGGCGCGGCGGGTATTTTCGGAGCGCTTCTCGGCGAGTAATTGTTTGAGCACGTCAGGGTCAGTGTCTAAAGTATCGAAATACCTCTCAATTTTGGCATCGAGGGAAGCTTCAAGGCGGGCGATCGAAAGTTCTGGTTTATTCATTTTATGCCTTTGATAACTGACGTTTACGCGAACACTACAGGAAAAATGGGCCCCATCTAGAAACGGATGGGGCAACTGGGATTAGAGATTGAAAGGCACTGCCCTGACAAGATAAAATTCCGCTGGCACTCCTGACGCTCGCAACTGCTGCTAATCGGTAATAGCCATCAATGATTTTGTAGTTCTCAGAAAAAATCAATATCGAGCCAGCTTTCCACTCGCCATATAGCATCGTCTGGGCATAATCTTCAGTCACAGCCTGGTCAATCTCACGTTCCTGTTCCACTCCAAAAGACAGGTATCATGCAGGCCATCGAGCGGGGTAATAGTGACAGGAATCAATTCGCTTCTGTGGCCATCCGGGCTATCCGAGCGGATAAGGGCTTCGAGATCGTCGTTGCTGTTGTTCATGGGTTTTTATTCCTTTGTTATTGGTTGCCTCGCCCCTTTTAGAGATCGTGGCGGTACGCTCGCTTGGACGCTCGCTTGGAATGTTTAGGCGACTTTTGAAAACTAATGTCATGGTGGTTGGTTTTGAAATGCCCCACCGTTTTAAGGATGGGGCGGGTTACTCCGAGCAATTAGCTAGCGGCCCGGAGCTCAGCAACTGTGACAAGTGCCTTTAACCTCCTTGCTAAGTTTGCTTTAGTTCCGCGACCGTCCACACCTTTCGACTTAACAAGCGAGCGCAAGCTACGCAGCGACCACTTGTTCAGTTCTTTCTCGATGTCTGGCTGTGGCTCCGGTTCGGTCGGTTCTGGTTCCGGCAAGTGTGGCAACTTGAACATCAATTGCAGTATAGGAGGGCCGGTGCAACTGGATCAGGTTCCGGCGTCGGCGCTGGCGAGCGTCGGTGGCGCTGGCTCAATCAGTCCAATTGCACCGTTCGCGAACTTTACTGCCAGCGCATCTCGGAAAACTTCAACTAGAGTTGGATCAACGTGGTTGAGCATCATCAGGGCTGTATCAGTTTGGCTAAGCGCCGATTAGACAGCTTGCTCGACCGAAAGTAACTGCTGCTGGAACTCAAACGAGCTCGCGCTCGTGAAGCTTGCAGCTCCGCGATTGCAGCGTTCGTGGTGTCGATTTCTGTGGCGATGGCGTTGAATTTGGCGGCTAACAATTGCATGGCTTGTCCTGTGGTGTTTCGGTTGTGTGCGCGGGTGGGCGCATGGGTGTGCGAGCGTGTATATGTGTGTGCAGGCAGGCGCGGGCGTGGATGTGCGCGTGTGCGTTATATGTGCGGGCGTGTGTGAAGGGAGGGGCGGCTGCCACCCTATCGCGATTAGGGGGGCGGGTGCCGGATGCGCTAGGCGGTGAGTGCCAGCTTCAGCGCATCAATATATGTTTGTTTTTTTCGTTTGTCCCCTTTTGGAGTGATTCCCTTCTCTTTTGCCAGTTGCTTTAGCTGGCTGAAGTCGAGGGCCATTCGGGGTAATGAGAAAGCTCGTTCGAGGGCGGTCATTTTGGGTGCGGTCGGTTGGAGGGCGGGTGTAGCGGGTGCTGGGGCGGGTGTAGCGGGTACTTCAGTTGGGGTCGGTTCGGTAGCGGTCGGTGTGGGGCAAGGAATGATTTCCAGTTGTGAGCGTGATGGCCGCTTCCGTTTCCGGCTCAATGATTATGTAGCCAATGGTTTCCCCATTTTCCCAATCCCATTCACGGGCGATGACCGCTGCGTGGTATTGAAAGTGACCGGAGATAACTTCGTAACCCATATTGATTGCGTCACCAGTTCGGCGTAGTACCGGAGGCTGAATGAATCCACCCAGTTCCAGTGAAGTGCGGGCGGCTGTTTCCAGTTCAGCGCGGTTAAAGTTGGTAGCGGGCACATCGGATGTGATTCTTTTTACTGCTACCAGGGAAAGTGCGAGCTTTTTCATTTGGTTGTCAAGGTTCAGGTGTAGTGGCAGCGCGGGGTTTGTGTCGTTTCCCGTTTCGCTATGTACTTAATATGGCTCGGTGTAAACAATTTTGTAAACACTTTTTGTTAACAATGTGACACAAGGGCTAAACAGCTATATACAGCAACATTTGTGAAGCAACTGGCACAAGGCTAAACGCGGTAACTGGCTACACGGCTGCCCCACATAACACGCTGTTAACGGTTTTGTCAACTGTTTTGTGGACAGGTTGTTAACGGTGGTGTAGACGCTTGGCGACAGAGTGTAGACAAGGTTGTTAACTTACCTGTTGACAGGTGTTAACAGACGGTGTTAACTTGATAACAAATTTGTTAACAAGGAAGTCAACAGCTATGAGCGAGCCAAAATTAATCTCCTTTCGAGTGCCAGCAAATATATACAAGTGGCTTGAAGAACAGGCATTCGCCAAAGGAGAATCATCCCCTAGCAAACTGGTGCAGCAATG